>Ga0208299_1000075_pt1 | contig 95494 bp, 95 predicted proteins | sample 15_taG_FD_184089 | JGI IMG/M metagenome (GOLD analysis project Ga0208299, IMG submission 184089) | Marine viral communities from the Subarctic Pacific Ocean - 15_ETSP_OMZ_AT15312 metaG (SPAdes) (version 2) | ecosystem: Environmental > Aquatic > Marine > Oceanic | place: Pacific Ocean | collected... | reverse complement strand
TATAAGATATATAAGTCATTTGGTAAACCAAATGTGAATATTAAAGCATAAAAAATTAATTCTACTATTATCCCATTACGTTGTCAGATCCTCAAAAATTCTATTCATCTCTTCTTGTAAAGTCTTCGCTAATTCTTTATCGCCATCTTCGATAGCTTCGAAGTAATAGCCGCCTAATTTTTCAAAACGCTCTCTTAAGATTTTTCTTAAGTTTGGATTATTGTTTTCAAGTAGAACGGCACGATTTGCTTCTTGCAAAATGTGGTGACGCTGAATTTCTTCATTAATAATTTTGTTTAATTTTGATTTTGTAATTTTCATATTATTCTATTTATCTATCTCAAGGCTGTTTAGATTAGCCTGGAGTTCGTCGCGCGCATCGAGCTGTTCCTTATTTCTCAATCCGGTCTTTTCGTTTTGGGCTACAGTGTTGGTAAAAACATCTAGTAAACGTCTAGTTTCTTTCGGGACTCTGCCGAGGCTTTTTCTAGAAAGCGAGCTTGTGGCGAGCTTCATGGCCTCGCGGCCTTCATCGGGCCTTACCTGGCCGCCTCTAATATCTGCTAATGCATTACTTAATCTAGCTACTTGTCTTTTGATTTGGTCAAGCGTCATTTTACTAATATGTGCTGCAATCGCTGGACTATCCGGATCGCTAGTAAAAACATTGCCACCTTTGGCTGCGGCCCATGGATCATTTTCTAAAATTTGTGTTAACTCTTCTTTAATAATCTGTTTTAACTGTTGTTTTGTGATTTTCATATTTGGGCTCGCTCAGCTTCATCTCGTAACTCATCTAATTCCTCTAGGCATTCTTTCTTTTCATCGCTTCCTTGTTTTAATTTAGAACATTGTTCTTGTTTTTTCTCAAAACGTGATTGAATATCTGCTTCTTTTAAAACGGTTTCCAACTCTTCTTTAATAATCTGCTTTAGTTGTTGTTTTGTTATTTTCATAATAATCCTCTAATATTAAGTAGTTGGTGGAAGTGCCGGGAGTCGAACCCGGGTCCTAAATATTTCCAATATATTGTCATTCACAAGGTTAGTCAGTTTATGAACTCTGACAAACTAAAAGCGCTCCGCGTACCACCAATTCTTTAGAGAAATTGGAAACTCTTTTTGCAGTCTTGGTTAACAAGGCGACTGCGACCCCGTGATTAAGCCGCTAGGGCGTATTCAAAGTCAACGTTATCGTTGGCGTTTTAAGGTTTGAGTGTTTTATGCTGTGCCTTCACTCATCACAGCCTTGCACATTAAATTTTCAATACTCAGTCGATACCAGTTCACCCCCGTAATTGTTGTACTTTTTTAATCAAAATTGCTGAGATCACTCACTTGTACTCAAGGTAGCTAATAGCTCTCCTTCTCTCTCTGGTGACACAGGCTTCCAATCAGCTCGGCTGGCGATCCACCGCTTGATGCCGTCTTCCTTATTATAAATACCTAGGTCATCCATATACTGAGAAATGTCATAAAGATCGTCCTCAACAGAGCTTTCTTTCAAAACACTTGAAAGTTCTTCTTTAATAATTTGTTGAAGTTGTTCTTTTGTGATTTTCATTTTATTCTCCTTAAAGCTTTGTCCATTTAACGGTTTCGAGTTGTTTGTCAAGCACCTCTAGGGCATCGCGCGAGAAGTCGGTGTTATGACTGGCTAACTCGCTTCTAAGTACATCAATTGTTGTTTTGAACTTAACAACTTGAGGTATGGTATGTAAAAGAAGACTATACATCTGGCTGGCAATTTTATTTTGAGCTTGAATTTCTTCCGGCCAATCGTGGTCGGGGCCCCAGGTACCTGTTGGGTCTGCAGTACGATTTTTCACGTCGGCGTAGAACCCTGCCGGATCTTTGTGGGGGCTGTATTGGCCGGACCTCTTTTGCCACGCCTCATCTGCCTCGGGTCCTAGCCACGCCTCATCTAGGGTATTCGCCAATTCTTCTTCAATAAGTTGTTTAAGTTGTTCTTTCGTGATTTTCATTTTTGCTCCTCACAAATTAATGATTTCATTAATTAAATAGTCATAAGATTTGATAAACGTTGCATCTTCTTTTCTCTTTAAGAACTGATCTCGCGACATTTCGCCAACATCATTATACGGAAGAATATCAACTTTGTGAACTTCAATGTCATATTCCAACAAAAGCTTTATGATCCTCAAAGTTTTTCTGTCAACATCCGGATCCAAAGCAATATAAACTGGCGTATCATTTTTTACAATTTCTTGAAATAATTTTGAATGCTCTCTCAGCGTTGAACCAAGAATTGGAACAGCGTTGTCTCCAGCTTTGATCGCATCAAAAACACCCTCAACCAAAATCAAATCTTCGTCGAAGTCCAGGTACAACTCATTAAAAATAATATCTTTGCTGGCTTGTGGATTTTTATATTTTCTCCAATCATCTCCATAACTTCTGGCAATGAAGAAATTTGCTTTTCCGGTCAAACCAAATGAAGGAACAATAATTCGAGATTCAAAATCGCCTTCGTCGCAATATCCAATTTTCCATTTTACAATATCTTGTCTATAGATTCCTCGACTTTCCAAATAATTTAAAGAATACAGAGAAGTCTTTGGAAGCTTCTTGTTTGCAAGAGATACAAATTCTTTTGGCAAATCAAGAGTTTGTTCTTCTTCAACGAACTTGTCATCTTGCAGCAAAACTTCCGCGAGAGTTGAAACATCAATTTGTTGTGTAAATTGTGCCCATTCTTTGCGCTGTTCGTAATTTCCATAACGACGAATTAAACGATAGACTGAGCGGCCGGCATATTCGCAAACCCAACATTTGAATACATCGCGCTCAATGTTAACTGAAAGTTTGTTTTTGTGATGATCACATTTTGGACAAGCGAAGAGAAGTTCATTTCCAGCTTGATTATAATAACCTAAAACATTTCTTAGGATTGAGCGCTTTTTTCCATCTGACATAAATATCCTGCGTTTGCAATCACCCAACTGTCTGCTTTATCAAAACAGTGTGGTTTTGGATTGCCGTGCTTAGTATATTCTATAAGAACAGATGGTACATTGTCAAGAACATATTGTATGACAACTTGTTTTGCTTTGACACCTTTTGGGATTTTGATGCCACATTTTTTTCTTGCGGACGTCGCAGCAACATATTCTGGCTGTAATTCAAATACTTCATAGCATAGCCATGAAACGATACCGTTAAAACGAGATAATGTAGATAATGTCTTTGCCGATGAAAATCCAGATCGAAATGATTGAAGTGATTGTTCTATAAAAACTGAAGAAATGTAAAATTCATCATCAATCTGTCTAAGTAATTCTTTGATTTCTCGGCCTTTGTGAAAAAGTGTTGGAAAATATTTTTTGTTTCGAAAGTCCCAAGCTTCATTAAAGACAACTTTTCCATCGTTATTAATAACTGTCGCGCCGGTTATACTTGTGCTGATATCTAAGCCTAAAATCATATTGTAATTATATCAGTAATCTAGCTTAAGTTTAAATGTATAATCATCGCCCTCTTGTTTGCGAACAGGAGTTGCGAGCTTTGCAATTGCAATTAAATTCTTATTTTTGTCAAAAATGCCTATCTTCGATATAAACGTTTGTTTTTTAAATTGTTCATTGTAACCCAAAAATGAACTGCTGACTGTGTTAATCAGCTCTACGTCGCCAACCTCACTAAAATTTGCCGAAGAAGTAGAAAATCCATGAGCGCTTGAGGTAGATCCACTTATTTTTGCATAAGTTGGATTTGGTGAATAATTTAATGTTCCTGGTCGGGCATGGGCGAACATTGTAATCACACTTGTTTTTTCTACCCCCTGGACATCCAAGCCATAACTTGATGAAACAGTTAATTCTGTTTTTCGTCCAAAAGCATTCCACCGTGGATTCATTGTAGAACCGCCGTCGGATACATATTTTTCTACATGCACGGCATTGAGAGCCCAAGATCCAGTTAAAACAATTAGGCCTTCATTATACAGAACAACGCCGGCAACTTTATCGTCATTGGATGAGATTGTTCCTGATGATTGAATCAGTTCGCCATTTCTGTTTTTATCTGTTAGCTTACCCTGAAGAGTGCCGGATACATAAAAACGTAAATCAACAGTTCCTTTCTTTATGCTGCTTCCGTAGAAAATCGATGGAAAGTCTATTAATGTTAATCTTTGTGTCCCTTTGTTTCCCAAAGATGACGAAAAGGTATAATGAGCGCTGTGGTTTTTATAAAAATTTAAAACATTCTTTAGTGCATCAATTTGTGGCCTAGCTTCATCAGTATCATAAACTGCAGTATGAATCGTGGCAGTTAAAGGATAACTTCCAGACAATAGGCTGCCCGCATCGGTCGCCGCATATTGACTCGTGCTAATGGATCGAAACATCTCAAGCGAAGATCCTTTTGGCAAAAAGGGATAAATTAAATTATCGGCTGCTCTATTAACATTTAGTTCATATAAGCTAATATTTCCCGCAGGAGTATTAGAGTTTACAATTGATTGATCTAGATTGTTATAATAAGCATTTGGCCCATAAATATAAAAATTACAATATGGATTTAGTTCAATCGCATTGGTGAATAAATCATTTTTTTGAAATCTATAGTAAGGCATGCCAACACACCCTAGTAATCTAATCTTACTCTAACTGTAATCTCGTTTGAAGGATCTTTGCGCAAAGGCTCTGAAAGTTTTGCTGTTGCCAATAGTTCATTATCGGCGGAATACAGACCTACTGTTGTTACATACGAAACAGGCAAATCGGTTGAAAAATTCTTCGTAACAATTTGGCTAGCTGACAGATAAGTAGGATTAGAACTATAATTAAATTCGTTGTTATTGAGTCGACAGAAATAAATTGTTGAATTTAATTCTGTTGTATTGTTAAATTGAATATTCTTAATTCTATGTCTGATGTCGTCGCAGTTTCCAGAAATGGAAGATTGTGTGAGCGCTTGATACATTTTTTGGCCAGCTCTATTCATTTGAATCTCTGGAATTCCAACTGCAGCTCCGGAAACACCCAATGTAGAACCACTTTCAAAAACTGATGCTGTTAAAACAGCAATTCCAGCTTGATAATAAATCAGTCCAGCAGCTTCGGTAGTTTTTGTTGGAGCAGATTTTATAGGGGTACCAACAAGATTAGAAGTATATAAGACACCATATTCGCCGACCGGAGAGTTTACAAAATAGCCATCTGATCCAGATGAATCGTTTAATCTAATTTGTGATGCCATCGAAACACCGGCGCCCGCGTAGGCACCGCCCACGCCGAGATCTAAATAAAAAGAACCTTTTTTAACTTCATCTTTACTAAGAAGGCGCGCAAAATTAACGAAGATAACTTCATTCATTTTTCCAACGCCGTCTGCTAAATTACCATCAACATCAAATCTTTGAATATTCCCATTTACATCATGGCCTACTAAAATCTGAGCCATTTGATTATATATGTTGATTTTATTTTTTCTTTGAGTATTGTCTTGTGATGCTCCGCCGGATGCTGAAGATGTCGCGGCATATCCAACTGCCAAATCAAAAATATGATTGGATGAAGAACTCAAATAAGGATAGTCATATACAGCCTGGAACATACCATGAGAATAGTTTTTAATATTTGTTTCAGAACCTACTGCACCATAAGTACCCGAAAGTATTGTACCTGTAATGGGAATTGCTTCGTGAAGCAACGTTCTTGTTGTTGTCCTGTCATTGTTTAAAAATGTTTTAAAAGTGCTTGCCATTTTTTTATCCTATTATGTTAAGAGACTTTCTTGAGAAAACGAATTGGAATATCAACTCTATAGCCAGTTGTTACACCGGTGACTCTTACTGATGAATCAATATATTTGTACGTTCCTCCAAAACTAGTTATCGTTACAGTGCCGCCAAGTCTATCAAATAAACTTGTGCTGGTGTTCAATTCCAAAGATGCCCGAATAGCGAACCACAGGCGCGTTCCTCGGGGTCCGGCAATTGTAGAAGATTCTGCGCAATTACCTCCGTCGCTAACGGTTCCATAATTTGCGTCGAATAAGGAAGTATTGGTATTTTTAGAAACATAATAGCTGGCTATTCGATCGTCATCAACGAAATTTGAGCTTATTAAGGACTGGGCGCCCTGGTTGAAGCCCGTAGTAGTTATTTTTCCAAGACGATCATCAATTTCAATTATATATTGATTTTCAATCAAATCGGCATCCAAGTTAAAAGTACATGGAATCTTTGTTGTATCAAGACCTTGATCTAGCACAATCCTGGTGTTATTGGGGCCGGCGGCCGTGGTGGAGGGGGAACCATCTCCCTTTATAATGCCTATACCAGATTGTAACAACATCCCGGAGACAGTATGGGGTGATTGTGAAGTGTCTGTATCAACAGTAACAACAAACATGCCAGTAGATGCATCTGAAAACGTAATGCCGCCCGCGGCGACAGTTCGGGCGCCGTCAACGATATCGGTATTATTTACCAACTTAACAACCGGTAAATAAAGTAAATTATTTCTCGGAATTGACATCAGCTTATGTTTGCAAGACCCAATATTGTTTGTAAACGCTTCCAATACTGGGGTTGTCAAAATATCTAAATCATAATAAGCTGATCCGGATGGATTATTTTTATTATATTTTCCATAATCAATTTCATCATCTGCGACAGAAAATTTTGTAATCTTAAAAGATCCATCGCCTCTGGCCAAACGTTCACGGCCAAGGTCTGTTAAAACGGCGTCTAAAATAATATCGCCTGAGTTGTCTAAAAATCCCATTTAAGTTCTCCAAATTATAAGTGATTTTAACATAAATAGTCTACTACTTTAAATAGTCTTTCTGTATAATATTAACTATTTTTCTAATACCGGCTTTTTAAATCTCAAATGTATATCAAGTTTGCGTCCGGTTTTTCGAGATATTAAGCGTACCTTAAACTGATTATGCTGATTTTCGGAATCCGGTAGAGATCCAAATATGTTTTGTTGTTTTACTCCCAAAGGAATGGACGCTACATCATCATTGAGATTTTCTATATATTCTTTTATTGACCCTTTGGCTTCATCGCTTTCAAAATCAAAACCACCACTCTCCGGATCAGCGTTAATAAGTGATTGTTCCATGTTCGGCTTCACCATTAAGTATTTTCTAAATGATTTTGTTGGTATGCGACTGGCAATTTGTTTTTGTTTATCAAAGAAAGTTATGTCATATGTTCGCATTGTAAAATAAATAGCGCCGTCATTATTGGTCGCTTTGATCTCAAAAATATTTGTTGGGTTTGAAAAGTCCGGATTAGTTGAGGTACCATATATTCCACTCGATGTTGCTGCAGCATCGAGACCATGTTTTTCATCATTAGATCTAAATAAATACCAATATTTTGTATTTGGCTGAATATGGTCAATATATGAGGGGGCCCCCTGGGCCATAGACAAAGTTACCCTTTTGCCGACGCCGCCAATGCCAAAATCCATATAACTTTTTGGACCATTGGGAAAATCATTTTCAGATATTCGGAACATGGTGAAACTAGTTATATCTCCTTCGGACTTAAAATGAGTCTTTGCTGGACTAGTGGCCGTAAAGAGACCAGTTTCAGGATCAAACTGCAGTATGGCTGTGTTATACATCACTTCATGTGGAAGCACAGGAATAAAATTATCATAATAATCGTCGGCACTTGAATTTAATGATATCATAACTCGATTATCTTTATGGCGGAAAGGTATAAAGTTAACATCCGGAGGAGTTGGCGGCAACTCTTGTGTAAATACTATTTTTGGACTTGTGTATGGCACTTCGATTAATCTAACAGAAGAATCATTTATAGCCTGTACTTCAGATTGCCATCTATAAGGCAGGCTGGGGTAATCATAGGGTTGGGTGAGAGGTGCACCATAGCGATATTCATTTCCAATTACCACTTGAATCGCAAAAATTCTATATGAATATTTTTTTGAATATACAATTTGTGTATCGATTAAGGTAGCTTCATCCAACTGAGAATCATTCAAGACATAAAAGTTTTGAATTAAATTTCCCAGTGCATCTCTTTTTTCTATTTTATAAAAAAGTGTTTCATTATAACAAGTTTTGCCACTAATAATATCTTCGTAAGTACGCTTGTTATTTTTAATTAAATTAATATATTGGGATAAAAACATACTTTTGTAAATTAATTGTATCAAAGGATTTTTACCAAAAAATTCAATTTGGTCATCAGAGAAAGATTCTGATCCCACAGAAATTGTTCTATCTTGTACGCTTGTTATACGACTAATCAAATCACTTTCTGTATTCAGGCCTTGAACTTCAGAAGCAAAGGCGCGATCGAAAAGATATTGTTTATATTGAATGCCATCTTTGTTTAAAGGAAAAGATTGTTGTATAAATGCTGAACTATTTGTATCTTGTGCATCGGCAGAATTTAGTGCCTCGGCGGATCCAGCAGCAAAAACCTCTTCGTAAGAAGTAAGAGATACTGGTCCAGGATTGAAAGCACTGCTCGGGCTATCTGGATCTGTAAGGTAAATGTAATCAGATACCAAAGGCAAGAATAAATCTGCATCTCGTAAAAGATCTGCCATCTTTGTATTAATATCAGTATTGAATGTTATCTCATTGTAGAACGGAAAAGACGATTTAAATGTATTGATATTTTCATTTTTAACTGCCTCTAAAGGAAAAATAATATTTCTAAATTTTAATGCAGCTTCTGCCCATGTCATATCCGAAAGTATTTCTGACGAATGAGATTTGAAAGTATTCGCCCATTCTTTTAAATATTCATTTCCAGACGTACCTAGTGGCCCACTAGTTTCCGGATAGTCTCCTTCGTATATGGTGAGAGGCCTTAAAATATTCCCCGGCAGCCTGTTATTTAATGTTGTGTGGGTATAAAAATTAATATCAGAAGTAAATTCCTGCGCCGCTTCGAGGCCGGTGGATTCAAGAGATTTCTCCCTTTCTGACAAAATGGCATTAAAATTAGGTAAATATAATTCGAACAGGCTAAGAGCCATATCAGGGATCCACGTGTTCGGCTCATTGGCCGCCTGTCGAAGAGCATGTTCGAACTCCAACACAACTTCTTCATATTCTTTTTGGAAAAAATTATAAGTTGGCTTTACATCTGCGAATAAAACTCTAATATCTGGTACTGAGTCTTGGGACATTGCAGCTGCAGGCGAATTAAAAAGGAAAGCGTGGTCGTTATAACCTCCCAGGGGTGATCCAGGATATTTATCGTTTGGATCTCCGACTAGATCAATTGCTTGTACACCCAAGCCTTGTATTGACCCCAGGCGATGCCATACGCCCCCTTCGAAGCCTGTTCCGATGACGGCCGGATCGTAGCAGGGGTTAAGGCCCTGGTTGGAGTCTAGACTAAAGATAAAACCTTGCCAATCTTTTACGTCTAGAATTTGCTGACTAGCGTCTGGTGGATAAACAGAAGCATGATTCATAGTGCCGCCGAGCAAATAAAGATCATTAGTGGGGCCCCCCGAGACACCTTCCTTCAATTTAACAAGAACATATGATAAATCACGAAATACTAAATCTGTATGGAGGCTACTATACATATCAGGAGTGATCTGCATGATAGTTGTTGTTACAACGGGAGAGAAAAAGTCTTCTCCTAAAAGTTCTTGTGTTATTGTTTCAGGGTGGGAAGTGCTATCGGAATTTATAAATTCATAATTTTGTTCTGTGCCCTCCCTTCTGTAGAAAAACTTTCCTGTATTATAGCGAAGCCAGTCAAAACTTGTCATCACGAGAGCGTCTTGATCACCGGTGGCGGTGGTCGCAACACCCAAATCTGAGCCGGCTTGTTCAATGTTTATCTCTTTATAGCCAGGAGATAAAGGCGGCAAGCCCAAAACGTAGGGCACTTTTTGGGTCTCTATTGTGTTGACAAATAAAGTTCTATTCCCCATGGAAGCAAAATTCTGTTGGGAATCGCTCGGGGTTGCTGCGTTGTCTGTGCCATCGTTTGCCATTAATTATACCTTATCATAAATATATAGAATTGTTTCATATTTTAATATTTGCCGCCCTGACCGGTGGTCAGCTTCTTCCCTGCCATATTCATGTCGAGCTGCTGAGACGTGTCTTGACCAGTTCCTTGGCTCGTTCCCTGGCTAGTCCCCTGGCTAGTCCCCTGAGTTGTTGTTTCGTTGATGACTTCCAAATCATACTTTATAATCGGATCTTGGGTTTTTAAGCCGCCAAGTTGGTCCTGGGCCGTTGTTGTCCCTATTAATGTTTTAATTGTTCTAGCGGGAATTCCAAGAGTCGTATCCTTGATTATATCAAGCTTGCCAGGGGATCCGCCTCCGCCTTTCTTGGTGGTACTTTTCCCGACACCCTTTATAATATCAACAAATTCAGTAATATCTTTATTTTTCTTAGGAACTATTACAACGGGAGTAACAAACGTTTCAGGATTAATGATGAAATATTGATCAAAGGCAGGCAAATCTAAAAATTTATTATTTTTCACACCAAGCTGGCGGCCGGCCGTTGGTGTCCATCTCTCAAGTTTGCATATTATGGCTTTGCCAGCACCAGATGCATTGGCAAATTCATTTGCTGTTAGGCGTTCCCAAACAGGATTAAAAAATTTATCCATTCGTTTTATAAATCTAACCTCAACAACATTTGCATAGTTGAACCACCACCAGCCAAATGTTTCTAAACTCAAAGAATATTCATTAAAAACATCTTTATTGATTTGCAAGCCATTATTTTTTAGCATATCTTTATAATTATCAAATGAAACTTGGTAATCAACAAACAACGATTTTGTACCTGCGTGGCCTTGAGCCATCATAAAAGCCAAAAGACTTGGTATATCTTCTGGAAACAGAGGTAACGAAGTAGAATAAAGATCCAAACCTTTGTTATCTTTCAATATAACATCGTTTAATATACCAAACAACAAAGAATCTATCTCATCAGCAAGAAGAATATCAAAGCCAATTTGTGGCATAAGTTCTCCGAAGGGAGAAGAAACAGGATTTCCATCATTAACATATTCTTGTATTGTCTCAGTTTCAACAGGAGTCTCTACTGCAGACAGTCCGGTGCCACTTGTTTGCTGGTTTGGATCTCCATCCTGTGAAGAATCACCAAAGGTGCCGAGATGCTGAACTATATTTTCTGGCTCAACGACCGGGTCATTTAAAAATCCTAATTGCTTGTGTATGTGTTCCGAAAATAAAACTCCATAATTAGAGAGAATGGTTAATAGTTTTTTTATTTGATTCAGGTTTTCCACACTTGATTGATTTCCAACTTCTGCATTTTTTGAAACATAAAATCTTATTAAATCTAAGACAATCTTTTTGTAAAGATTGTGTTTTTGATCATACGGATATAAAATCGCCTGTCCGTTAACATCGGTTCGATATCGCCGATTTTCTACCAAAGTGTACAAAGGCGTAAAAAATGTTGGCGCATTATCAAAAAGGTTAAATATTCCGCCGGCTTCGTTAAAACTAGAGCTGGTGCGATCATAATATTTGTCAATTTCAAATATTGCGCGATCATGAAACGATTGAGAGCCTAGTTCACGAATTCCCATTCCGTCTTGACTCATGCCAGGGGTAAAAATATATTCATATCCAGTTTTGTTAAAGCTTTCCAGATCAACTATGTGTGGTAAATTTTCAGTCAAATTAATGCCATCATGCATCCCAGAAAAAGTTTTTGAATATACATTCTTTTTACTTGTTTCGTCCAGAGAAGATATAGAACCTTCTGATGCCATAATCGTATCAAAAACCGTTTCTATGTTGCCGTCAACAATTTTTGCCTGTGTGAAGTTTAGAATATCTTTATTTATGCCAGATATTTTTTGAAATTTATGTATAAAAGTATCATAAATTTTTGCAAACTTGAGCAATCCTTGATAATTTCCACTTACTGGATTGCTAATGCTAGCTAGTTTTTGGAACAAAGTAACATTAGTATATGCTCCGGAACCGGTGAGAGTTGCGCCATGGCTAAATAAGTTATAAACTTCAAGTAAAAGTTGAAGAGAATATTCAATGCTCCACATAATTGCATCGAGACCGGATTCAAAAATGGGGGCGCCCACGCCAGTTCCAAGGCCGCCGTGGGGAAAATCATTTGAAATTAAATCAGTATTAAACTGATCGGTCGAATCATTGTAATAAGTTGCTACTCCTGGAGCCGATATGCCACTATTAATAAAGCTAACATAATTATCTATCAATGTGCGACCAAAATATAGGTTATTCATTTTTTGTTGAAGATATTTTTTAATTCCATCTTCCATCACCAGTTCAATATAATATTGATATTGCCCCTCGTGTTTGCCAACTAAAAATTGATCCCTAAAAGACAAAAACAAAAATGATTTTTCCAAAATCTCATCATTAGAAAAATTTAAATTATTTATTTTCTTTACATTAAAAGATCCTCCAAGCTCTGAATATCTGGCTACAAGAACCGCAGCTGCATCTTCATAAGAGTTTTCTATATCTGCATCTAAAACAAAATTTATATAACTATTTTGATCTGTTAGGCGCGTCCCTAATTTATTCTGGCCCGTTTCATTTAAGCTAACTCTTTTTCGAAAAATATTAATTTCTATTATTTTTGATAAAGTCGATATTTCTCTGGTCATTGCCTTCAAATCATCAGATACGTATCCCAAGGATTGTTGCATGAGCTTGATAGCACGTGTCACATTTTTAGCAATTGCTTGAAATAAAGATTTATTATATAATATTTTAGATTTATCGATTGCAAGAAAATAGCCTGCTCCGCCGTCGGGCAATCTTGACATAAAACTAAATGTATAAGATTCTTTTAGTGTATTTCCAACTTTAGAATCTGCTACTTTTGGTTGTTTCTGTATCTTGGATAAAGTATCGAAAACATCATCGAGCTGATATAAATCTTCCAATAAAACTTTTTCAAATTCTTCATCGTCTCTTAAATCAACAATTTTCATGTTAGGAAGCATAAGAGTTTTCAGATCGCGATCGCGAGCAGAAGCAGGAATGGATGTATCTCCGTGCTCGGCGCCAGTCATCAATGTTCCATCAGACATTGCATGATATTCACCAAACCAAATTTTACCATTATCAACTCTTTGTAACAAATAACTATCATTATTCAATACACCATTTTGAAAAATAACATCATAAATCATTCCCATTGAAGAAGCCTCCATGGCCAATTCTTCTAAAGTCGATTCTAGTTCACCCAAGCCAGTATTTTGACTAAATGTAGAAGCAATGTGTTCAATTATGGCCTGTGTATCAATACGGGTTATAACTAAAAATCCTAAATATTCAGGATTCTTATTTTCATATACATAAGGCTCTAGATTAATTGGTATGCTGTATGTGGTTGTTCCGTCGGCCAAGGTACTTAAATATTTTTCTCTTTCTCGGCCTTCGGCAGCATTAAATTTATCCAGCTCTGCTGAGACACTAATCTCAGTTCCATGCGCTGCTTTGATTGATTCCCAGCTATTCGTGTGTTCTTTCATAAACTTAGAAAAATCATTGATGTAAAGGCCTTCGTAGTTGAAGGAAGAATATTGAAAAGCAATATCTTCAAACACCGATTTGTCAATCTCATATACACAAACTTTTATCATGCTCATCAGATCAAGCTTATCCAACCAAAGAGAAAAAAGCTTATTAGATGCTTTTGGATCTTTTCTGAGGACTCCATCCAGAGTTAGTGTTAGAGAAACTTTAAGACTTTGATCTGTTGTTTCCACGGAAGGAGACAGAAATTCTTGGCCCTCGCCTTCCGGAAAGTCGAAATGAGGATCCTTTTTAAAATGTTCAGAAGGATATGAGCCGTTCTCAAGCAAGATTCTGTGTATTTTTGCTTTTGGAAGTCCAGATTCAATAAAATCATCTAATGTTTTGAGGTCATTTAATGCCATTATTCACAAAGCTCCGTGTCTTCATTGTCAGGAATATCATAAATTTGTTGTGCTGTTGCATCTCCGACCATTGAATCTTGACAATCAAATATAAATTTATCTGTATATGCTGTCACCAACTTATCTTCCTTCACTGCCCTGCAATAATAGGTATCTGGAATTTCAGAATCTGCCATAATATCAAAATAATAATCTACAAATTCTGGATCTTCTGACCTATCTTCTCCTGCGGCGGAAAAATATAATCTTTTTTCTTCTCCATCACCAAAAAGTCGATATATTTCAATATCAACGTTGTCCTTCAAAAAATCTGTATTATTTTCTAATACTTTTAAGAATAATTGATCTTCTATTGTTACCAGATAAGAGCCATCTTCTGTTATTGGCGATGCAAAACTGCTCAACTCATCTTCAGAAAGATTATAATTATGACCAATCAAGGCATCTGATATTTCTTCAAGTGCGTCGGGATCGTCCTCCATTTCAGATAAAAATCCCGGGATATCAGATAATTCTAAAATTCGTATTTTATATTGTACATCACAGCGCAAGCGTGGAATATTCTGGTTGAAGCTTCCAGTTAGCGTTACGATCGATCCAGTTAATGGAGCTGCATAAAAATCAATATTCCAAGCAGGAGAATAATTGGTTGTATAAGCCATATCGCCCAGGGGGCCAAATTTTTCTAATTCATATTGTTTTGTTTCAAGTGATTCAGGTGCGTATTCTTCAGTTAATTTTTGATACCCCTCTAAGCTTGGATTTTGAAAAAGATTCTCATTAAGCGTAGCAAAATCAACTCCATATGTATCTGCTGTATTTTTATTAATTTTCTCTTCGGCAGAATATAAATAAACTTGCTGTTTCAGTCGCGGCGTTGCTTGTATTCGCGATTCTATATCGCTTTGTTGCTCTGAAAGGCCGGCATATATGGATCCATACAATATATCATGATCATAGAATGCATAGTATGTTGGCTGAAATTGCCCCATCTGCAACAAACGTTTGCCTAGCGGAGTAATTTGGATATCGAATACTTCTTGTTTTCTATCAAAAAATTCCATTTTAACCTCCTATGCCTGCCGGGGGTGTGTACGTTTGAGACCCCACTTGACCCGCGGGATCGCCATTTCCGTTACCGTGACCTCCACCTCCTCCGTTGCCACCTCCGTTACCTCCGTTGCCGTTGCCGCCGTCGGATCCAGGAGTTGAATCTGAATATGGCAATTCTGGGATATCTAATAAAAGGCCGGCCTCTATTTTTGCTAACTCTACGAGTGAACAATAATCATAGGGCCAATTATAGCTATAATCATGATCTGGTGTCTTTTCATAAGGATTTGGACTATCTGTTATATCTGCAGTAATATTAGAATAAACATTTTTTGCCCTCTGCTTCACTTTGAAGATCATCCATCGCAGCTGCTTCAAAGAATCTGTGACAAGAGTCCTGGAAGTGTTCCAATCTGAAATTTTAGACCAAAATTCACTCATTAATTCGCCGGGTTCAACCGGTATACTTAGTGTAGAGGTTTCTGGTACCACTTTCATCGATATATCGGGCATAACGCCCTGCCAAATATTTGCTAACTCCTGCCGTGTAAATCGATGTGTAAACTCGAACGTATACATCACGAATGGAGGTAAAAGGGTTTCACTATTCTCGAAATCATATTTTGGTGGAAAAACAAATTTCTTCATCTTTTCTCTTAAGTTCTTTAATGATGGCTTTTCAGCCCCGGGGTCGCCAGCATGTTGCGGAGAGTGGGCGGCCCTGAAAAAATGTTTATCATCATCTTCTGAATATACACAATTAAAATCTTGTGCAATAGCATTATTATCAGGGCCACCGCCGCCGGCAAAAAATGGTATTGCTACAATACATTCAGAAATTGATTTTTCATAATCATTTGGTAATTGTCCAACAGGCTTTCTATTCGAAGAACCACCCTGTTTGAACAATTGTTCCAATAATGAGCCAGTTGTTATATTGTGGGCGGCGCCAAATAATACTGAGGGGTCTGTCTCTCTTAGGGTAATACTAATCCCCTCAGATGAATAATTTGGAATATTTCCATAACCATTCCACATTCCTCTTGCCTTTGTGTCATCCGTATAATGATTAAAATTCAAAACAGGGCATTCAAATTTGGTTGAAATAACCCAGCGCTCGTAGCTTGATGGGTCTTCCGGATCACTCATGTTTATCAACTGACCATCCGGTCCAACTTGTTGCAACATTTCATTTTTTCTCCCGAATAAATTCAATGAAGATGAAATTTGCATCATTGATTGAATAGCCGGCTGTGAAGAACTAATCATAGTTCGCCATGGGGCTCCGGATGTAGATGAAGTATAATGTGAGCCGGTAGGTATATTACTTAAATCATTCGAATAAGAAGCTGTAATATTATTAAGAATTGTTGCTAATGATGGCGTCGGAGTATCGTCGACTGTGTTTTTGTACGACAAGTTAACCGTAGATTTTCCATAAAAATATGGTGGAGTATATGGAGCGTATGCCGGATCGTTAGCCTCGCAATAGCCCCACCCATCATATGCTAGTACCCCATACAGTCCGCCGGCGCCGGAGGCAGTGACCTTGAAAAATCTCGTTGGGGGGCCATATATAACTCCCCTATGCGAAGTACCCTGAAAACCGTATGAGCGCGAAGCCGCAAGCTTGCCTTTGAACAAATCGCTGGCTACAACAGAATCTGCAGAGGCGCCCTCAGTCATTAGAAAATCAGCTGATTTTTCAAGATCAATTGACATAGCATATGTCACCCCCTCAGAAAAATTAACCTCTTTCATCGGCCTTGAAGTGAAAGAGGTTAATTCGCCTTTGTGAATAAAAAGGTTTACAGTCTCGGCCAAAAAATTATTCATAGCACGTATGTAAAGATCATTATTTTTTTCGCCAGACCATTTAAAATGTGCACCAACGTTAGGATCATTGGTAACAGCGTATATTGGGACTTCGCCCGCATGGCTAGTTGCTGAGCCAATTGGCATATTTTGTACATCGTATAGAGCTTCGAAAGGTAGCCTAAAATTAGCTGATGAGCTTAGATTTCGTTTCCATACAATGGCCGCTGCGACGCCGGTGGTCGTTTTCGGAGGCGTACCGGTAAATAATGGCCAATCGACTGCAATGCCAGATTTAATAGTATTATACATGATGCCAGGTGCAAAAAATGGTTGCACAAATGCCGACATAGCTTGTACTTCTTGTAATGAGGGAAAGCTTGATACCCCCCCATCTTCGTCGGCCGTGCTGCCGGCGCCAGAAATTTTTGAACCATAAGATTGTGATAGCAACGTTGCCATTTGCAATGTACGTAAAACAGGGTAAAAGCCATTATAAGGCAAAAGTTTTTTAAGGCCATAACAAACCATATCAATTTTTTTAATATCTGCGAGCTTTGAGTGGTCATTTATAACAATATCAAAATTCTGTAGGAAGTCTGAATGTGAATATTCATCGTAAAATTGTTTGTTGACGCTGGCAGAATTTTGAATACCTTGGATCATCAATCTGTCACTAGGCAGGGATGCCACCCAGTCACTACGTGAGACATAATAAGGCACATAATCAGATATATTGAATTCTGGAACTATAGAATAGTCTTTTCCAATTTTACTTAAATCAGCACAATAATCTTCATAAGAGTCATACCAAGGATTTCTACCAGAATCGATATTTGTTGTCCAGTGAATATTTGAAGATGCTGTAAACTGTATCAATTGTGGATAGAATACAGGAAATGATGATCCGTTCCAGGTGGTGTCATGAGTACCACTAAAAGCGCCCATATTCCAATCTACACCATGATATCTACAAGAAGCAGTAACAAAACGATTCAAATTATACCATAAAACACTAGCAAACCTATTTGATCGATATAGCCCACCGTTATAAAGCGCACCGCAATTGCCTGATGCCGCAAGTTCTAGGTGGGTGGCGCCTAGGCCGGGGTTGATGGTCGAATAGCCTTTGCCCGAGGTGCATTGGTTGCCTAATGCAGTCAGTGTATTAATAGAACCGGTGTAGCGGCCATCGAGCGGCCAGACTGACAGCCAGCCGGCTGCGCCCTCACTTCTCACGGTGCCGCAGCCACGGGGATACCTAGGGCCTATTGAAATTATGCTTCCTTGAGAATTTAAGGCCTGCCCATTTGTTCTTGCTAGACGATCGGAAAGATTATCTCTCCAGAATGTTCTATGTGAAATTCGATCATATCCATTTGAGCCAAGCCCAGAACTTTCTGAATAATTATTTCTTGCTCTTGTTCTATTCAAGAAAGTGTTTTTCTCGCGAGGCCAAACAACTTCTTTCATCTTTAAATAATTGAAGCCTTTAACCGGGCTAAGTATTTTTAATTTATTGGGAAGATAAAGCTTTGTTATAGAATTATAAACTTCTGGTGGCGTTCGGCGTGCATCATACATGCTGGCATAATCACCCGATGTTAAAGTAATCTTGGGAAATATTTCTTCATTAGCAAAATATCCCATACTATTGCCATATGTAAACTTAAAATCCTTTTGGCTTGTCAAGGGGGGAATTCCTTCGGCACCTTCAGGCTCCAAGCCTTGTAAATAATTATTTGCCACGACAGACATATAAATGGGCCTGAATTTGCTCGTAACAACTGATTCCGTAAAGTTTGCTATGGTGTTGCCGCGGATATATTTGTTAGTTCCGTATAACGAGGCGATCGGAAATTCTCTGTCAATTGTGCTATAAGTATTCGTCGACCTATGATCTCTCATGATCGGATGATTCCCGCCTCGAATCTGTTTCCAAGATGGCCAACCGTAGGGGCCTTGGCGGTTGAGAATAATTCCGTTTAGAAGAGCATCGCCGGCGCCGAGGCCGGTGAGAACGGCACCTTGGGGACTGGTGCCTTTATATCGCCAGGATGTCGCCGCATTTTTATACCCAGTTTCCCCGGGCGGGTACCCCAATAAATTTGTACTTGCCGTTAACGGCTCATATATATTGGAATTAAGACCAACAAAATCAGTACGAAGTAGCGTTGCGCCGGCGCCGGCGGCGAATTTTGTTGTAGTTCCAAATATGCGGCCGCCGAGGAAGCCGCTATAAAAAGTCCCAAAATCACTCGCGCTAACAAAAGTTATATCATTTTTCTTGGTAGAATAGCCCAAGGGCGCCGTGAGTCGGCCTCCATAGCCGCCCGCATATGCATTTACGTTTATCCATGGCCCAGCAAAACTTCTACTTAATGAAGCTGTGATCCAAGCATATTGTCTGTCACTTTGTGGTATGGCGTGTTGAACAAATCCATTATCAAAAAGGTAATCATTGATAGCAATTTGAACACCAGACCAAATATAAGAGCTAGCTCTGTGGATAATATTACGATTGACTTTATGAATAGAGGCAGTAACATCGAAAGAACCCTGTGGTGTCAGACGGCCGTCGAGGCCTGCGCCCTGGCCGGGGGCCATAAAATTACGCCAAAGTGAATTTAAAGGAACTGTCGTTCTCAAAGTTCGAAGTGATTGATTCGGATTTCCGCCAAATGGTCTAAATTGATATTGCGATGCTGGCTGCACTCCGGAAGAGCCAGTTCGCTGTATGTTGGTTCTCGGTAAGCGAACGGTTATATTGCGGTAATTTATACTGTTATAGACAGAAAAAGTATTTGAGGCGGGATCAAGATAGCCTGGAGACATTGCCTCTGGGGATCCTGGACCAGAAAAACGATCAGCGATGGTGACACTTTGCAATGAAGATCCAGTTCTGGCGTACATATTGAAATTAAGATTCCCAGTAAGATTTAATACTTCTGGCGTTGTCTGTGTAAAGTTGGCGAAATTATCTTTAAGCCACCCTTTTTGTGTATTAGCCCCGACTGTTTGAACCATTTGATATTCTTTGGTATAGTTTCCCAAATACAAAGAACTCGTACTGGTTTTGATATTTTTTATGACGACCGGACGCTTTGCTATTTCATCTAAGAAATATTTTGATTTTGCATCTGCGTGGGCGCGTTGAGACAGAGTTAAGTTTGAAGAATTAACAGTTAAATCATATTCTTCGATACGATCAGTTGTTGTGAATGGGGCAACTTTTCTTGATTTTTTGCCTCCAACATGAATTTTGCTAAACGGGCCCTGAATGGGTTCTTGTGTTTCGGCGCCATAAACATCGCGATGATTATCATTAATAGCAACCTCATCTCCAAAAGTACTTAATTGTGATTTATACCCAGTGCTAACCGAAGATGAAAATATCGTGAATGGAGCAACTGTTCTTCCTTTTAAGAATCGGCCATTGACATTTGCTTGAAAATCTACTTTTCTTTTAGATATCAAAGCCTTATCATCATTACAATCTTTATAAGGTTCTATGTTTTGAAGAACGATATTTTCAGTTCTGTTGCTTCGATCTAATTCTGTTTTTGCAAAATTTAATTTGATGTTATCAATCTTAAAGTCTTCTGATCGGTCAACAGCAAATCGATATGGTCGTGTAAGTTTTCTTAAAACGTATGTTGATCCAGATACAACAGAGTTTGCAAAACGCTTGATAGTTTGTCTTTGGCTGTCGACCGCGGAATCACCAGAGGTTATAACGCTGCCAGTTCTTTCGGCGCGATCTTTCCAATATAAGCAATTATCTGCTTGAAGGCCTGAATTGGGGAAATGCCCGTGTTTCCAATTATATAACAATTCATTAATTGCCTTAATATGACTATCGGGCTCCGGTTGATTTAATTCCAATACTGGATATTTTGTTTCTATTTTGTTTCGCTCTAGAACATGACTTTCGATTACTGTATAAACACGATTGGGGAAATTAGCTGTTGCAGGAGCCAAATTCATTAACATATCCGATATCGATCCATCAATCCATTTATAATATCGAATAAATTTATCTAAATCTGGCGTATTTCCAATTCTTCTAAAAAAGACTTCTCGAATCTTTTCCATTTCTTTATAGCTTTTTCGATATCTATTAACTGGATTTCCAATTAAATTGTGAAAATCTTTAATCGTTGCAAACAAATTAAGTATCTCATCAGAAATATTTGCATACATACTCTTCTCAAATGAAAAGAAGTATTCAATTGGTCTAGATTCTCTAGTAAAAATTTCTTCTTCAAAATCAACAATATTGACCATATCTGATGAATTAATTTGATCAAACGGCACCAACTTTGAAGAAGGAAAATATTTTCGCTCAACGACATCTGATGAATCCGCCGTAAAGAAATCTCCGCGAGCAAGATGTTGTCTTTGTACAATGTTAGAAAGTTTATAATCTGCTAAACTATTAGAACCACTAGAAAAATCTGATACTGCAAAGCGGCCCGACGCGTCACTGGCCGTGACTTGGACAAAATCCCAATTTAAAACCAATGAAGACATTCGTGGCATTTCGCTTTTTGCTAAACCGGTTGTTTTCTTACCTTCAAATAAATATGTATTTCTATAGGGGAAGTCTGTTCCATAAGAGCTATCAAATTTAGAATGTGCCCTCATAACATCATTATTTAAATATGTCTCCCAGAATCTCAAATGTGATACAAAAACGTCGGATCTCTGTAGTAGGGCGCCAGTAAAGTTTGTATAGTGTGAACCACAGTATACTCTTTTGGGTGCGGCAAACAATCTATTTCCAGCAGTAGAAGAAAAAGATGCTGTTATAACAAATTCATTTTGGATAGAATCCATAATAGTTTGTACACCATAAAGTTCTGCTGTTGCTTGGACAACTTCAGTAGAGCCGCTAACAAAATCAGCTTGCGGATAATCTTTGTGTTTAAGACGAACTGCAAAATTCCATTTGGAATTATCATAAACATTCTTAAAAACAGAAGATGTTACAGCTCCAAATGCGCTACCAGTAAGCATAAAATATACTTCTGGATCTTCATCCAAAACCTGAAGTTGTTTTCGAATAGCAAAGACCTGAAATGAGCCTGAATCTCCAGAAGCCCAAGTCATATCTGTCGCTGAAGAGGCAGCAGGAGACGTAGCTGCAGATCTGGCGGAATGCATGCCAAAAAGCGATGAAGTATGATATGCATATTCCTTATAATGAGGACTATCGAGAGGTAAATATTTTGGAAATATAATCTCACTTTCTACTGTTATAGGGGCATATTTATCAATACCCGAAGATACGTCATTACTTCCAGAAATATAACTATTAGATGCCGGCGCAGAGCCACTCCACCCATATACGGTAGCTGAATTATTATTATAATAATCAATGCATTTAGATTTCGACGAAATCATCCTTGTATTTGTTTGTGCTCTCCAGTTAATGCCCAAACCATACATGTTGAGGCGCACCAATTCTTGATCAATGCCAATGGCTCGCATCAAATTATTAAATGATTTTTCTGTGCCCTTTGTCTTATAGATGTGAATTAAGTTATTATATATATTTTTATAAATTTGATTTTTTATATTGTATAATTTTTGTTCGAATAGGCGATCATCATCGCGTGTATTCGCATATGCGAACAAATCAATATCTGTTAAAATTTCGTCGACATCAAAGCCGTAATCAACCAACAGCCTGTTGTTGAAAAAATGAGGCTTCGCGCTGCTGCTGGCATAATCAATATTTTTAATTGTTGGAAGCGCTTCTATCTGAAGATATAAAGTATCTAAATAACTGGATAAAATTTGAATTAATTTATGTAATTCGCCCGGGCCGTCGGTAAGATCATCTTCAACAATCCAAGAAGGAAGACTGTTGATTAAAGAAGTTGAATTAGTATAATCATGCATATCTCCCTTAATCTTTAAATCTGCCAACGTTGATTTAACCAACGGATGCAGCGGATAAACAATCGGATCTCTAAATTCTTTAGTCGCCTTACCAGATATAACAATTGCTGATCCCGTGGAACGTCCGGTATTAGAATCATATCCCGTCCACGCACCGTTACTAATCCTGCCAGAATAATCTAATACTGTTGCATCCGCGGAAGAGGTTTGAGTTATGCCTTCATTAAATTTATAATAAACACCCAGTTTAGTATTTGCAGCATCAGTATTGGTACCTCCATTTATTTGGTCAATATAAAAACGACCAATTTCTTTAGCATTTCTGGCGGTTTTCCAAAATCTAAATTCATCAATTGAGCCACTGATTTTACCCCAGCCTAATCCGCCATTTGAATCTAGGCCGGCCCTTCTAACTTGTGATCCGATTGTTGCAACGTAAGCGCCGCTTACCGCAGAAATTTCTGCACTCGATGCACTGTTTTGGCTAGTTAATTTACCATCGACATAAAATTTGGTTTTATTAAATGTACCACTATTCTGTGTTGTCAACGCATAATGGTGCCAGCTGCCATCAGCAATATCAGTCAGCCCAGTATCAAAGCCGCCTTCGCCGCCGAGCGATGGGGGCCAATATTTAGCAGCTGCGGATCCGGATTGAACCAAGGCATACATTGTTCCTTTTGCTGCGCTATTAATATAAATGGAAAATCTGCCATAGTTACCGCCGGATCCGGAACTATCTACACTTGCGCTGTTCCATAGATCAAAAATATATTCAGTAGTTCCATGTGCGCTACCAGTTAAATCAGAATGATAATCTACCCATTGATTTTTCTTAAGCCAAAATTCTACTGTATTTCCATAATAAAGATCTATTTTTAGATTAGATTCTCTAAAACTTGCGGTGTTATATACATTAGCCTTAGACAAGCCTTTAATCGATTGTCCTGGGACTATTTCTGATTTGTAGTCTTCTCGCGGGTCGGCGTTTGGACCACCCTTAAAGAAAATATATTCTTTATCGGTAGAATTGTATACTCTACCGGGCGTAGTATGGGTACCAGCGCTCGGTGTTTGAACCGCCCCCATTGTAATATATCCATTAGTTCTCGGATATACATTTTCAAAAATGTATTTGTCTATGTAAGTTGACGAAAGATCCCACAATACTTTTTCTTTTTGTGATCCATCATACGGATATTGATTATAGATTCTAATATATGCATCTTCATAATATTTTGTTGCAGATCCAAACTTTGCAAAATTAGAAGCAGTTGAAAAATCTATTTGTGGTACAAATCGATCCTCCATCTGTTTATATGCCTCAAGAAAGTGGCCTGATTCTATATCTTTAGTGAAAGATGCCGTTGTGCTGCTGCTTAAAATACTATTTTTAGCAAAAAACTTTGCAGCTGCCGCCATAGCGGCCGGGTCTACCACAATATTTTTGAAGTCTTTATCCATCTAAAAAAATTAATTATCCTGATCTTTGTCAACCCTAAAGTTGAAAACTCGATTAAATTCTTTATATCCCAAATTTTGGTAATAAGCCAGCTTTATGCCGTACATATATCCCGATTCCAATAAAGACATATCGACGTCAAAATAAGATCCAGAAACATCGTACGATAAACGCGTATAAGATTGAGCATTTCCAATACTTTGTGGAGCAACTGCACCCGTTCCATATGAAATTATATTATAATCATCGAAAACGCGAATAACTTTGTAATACATATCACTTATATTAGCACTCTCAACCTTGGCAGTTGCTTTGGAATATATTGTAGGATTCCAATTTTTAAGACGTGTAATCACCCTAAGCCTGACCTTTTCTTCATTACTGTAAGAAGGCTTGAGATTTGAGATATTAGCTACGTAGCTATTACCAACATTTTGATTTGATGCCTGCAGGCTTTTCGGCTTTATAGAGCCGGTAAATATTTGAGTACCTAACTTATTGGTGCCGTCTAAATACCACACATCAAATATTTTTGTCAATGGCGTGGCCGCGGCCGTTAAAGCAAACGATGCTGAATATATTCCCGTTGAAACATATCCGCCTGTAACTACGGTTGGCACAGCTGTTGATACAAAATCAGTTGTTGTTACCAGAGTAATAGCTGATCCGGAAGGCGCGGTGTTAGTAGAGGATCCTGAAAATATTTGAACATATATTTTAGAAGTTGCGTCTGTTAAGCCAGGAATATTCTGTAAACGGCCGCCAATATAGTTATAAAGATAAATTGTATTTAAATTATTTGCAGCCGAAGCTAACGAACTGCTATAAAAAGTATTTCCACGATCGTCTTGTTTCGTTGAATCCCAGCGCGCTTCGATTAGCGGTCTTTTGAAGAAAAACTCACTTGTTCGAGCAAAAAACTTTTTTGTGTAATATGAACGAGTGGCGCCAGAAACATTTTGAATTATAGAGCCATTTGCAAAACCGCCGGCAGAACTAGAATAATATGCCTCTTGTGTACCTGTTAAATGAATTCCTAAACCATAATTTGGAAATCCGCCGGCGCCGACTGTTCCTTTGATCCAGCGCTCGACAACATCAGTTATATCTAATTTTAGATCTTCTGTTCCTTTTTCAAAGCTTGTTGTTTGTCTTCTGTCTCCATAAACATTGTTGGCTGATGCTGTTAAGTATGTACCACCAACTGTTGCCCAGGCAGTAGAAGCGCTGCGCATCATCCAGTTTGATCCTTCTTTGTCTTTTGTCAAGTCTAGATAACTTTCCATATCCAATCCAATGCCTTCTTCCCAAGATGAAGAAGCCGGCACAACTACCAAAGTCATGGCTTTTGGAACTGTTGAAGCATGTTTAGCGTTGTATAGGCGTAAATAAAAATCAACATTTCCAGATGCTGGAATATTATTGTTTGTTCTATCTGTTATAATGTCAGTAACTGGAAATTGTACTAATATTCTAGACAATTCTTGAGTTTGGTTAAGACCGTCGGCCGAAGAAGAATTAAATGATTGTCCATAAATTGAAAACACTTCTAAAACATCAGAGGCGCCCATGTTTGAGCCGGTGCCTCGGGTAGTCAAATTTTGTTCAAATGCATTTGTTATTGTATTATCTTTATCGGCTATATATCTTTTAATTCCCATTATCTTATAACACCCGAAAAGTCTGTTCCAACCTTAAATTCATAAGCCATATTAAACGGTAACGTGATATATCTTCTATCTGCTGAAAATGCATCTTCTAAATTAAATAATGTATCTGAATAAATTGCTCCAGTTTTATGAGTAACTTCAACATTTACAGTATCTGCAACTCCTTTAACCGAATTTAATAATTTATAAATTTGTGAAACATCTAAAAATTCTCCCAGATCTGGCCGATTGGAAAACCTCTGGACTAGTGTTGCGAGACATCTATTCAAAATTGTTGCTTTATTCGTTCCGGTCTCCGATAATATTTCAAAATTCACACCAAAATTAACAATATGGCCGTCTAAAATATCAATCGTATCATTGATCATTCTATACCTATTTAACCATGTTTTTAAATTATATTTTAAAGAAGAGTTGGCGCGGATCAAATTGCCGCCCGTGCTTAAACACAAAACATACAAATTAAGATTCCTTTTAAATGAATCTTGATCTTTCACAATAGCGCACCTGGCTATTGAACCAAAACGAACAGGCATTGAATATATCAAAGTTTTATAATCTTGTTTTGTCACGGCACGATTTTGAGAATAAAACATTCCGTATGCTCTTTGTTTTATATCATCTGTCGTAAGATTAATTTGATCTCCGATGATCGGATCTTCATTAAGTACTTCCAAGGATCTTCTTACGGTGGATACTTTGGTAGTACTTAAGCTTGACATGTTATCGAAAACAAATCTTTTATTCTTGACACCGGTTAGTGTTCCAACTGGTGCATTGACGGATTCGCCGGTAGAAGTTCTATAAATAACCGTTAACGTTGTATCTGAAGGGCCAACTCCTAATTTATCAGAACTAATCAAGTTTGTTGGATCAAAGCTTCTATCTGTAACAAAGTCGCGGCCATGCAAATTTAAAATTGTTTTATTTGGCTCGGCAATAGAATCTAGCGAAATATCAGATTCAGAACCATGACCAAACACTAGTATAGTTTGAGTTGCGCTCTTTTCTACTACAAATCTACGCGGTACAACAATTGGCTTCATTATCGACGGGGCCAGGGCCCTTTGTTCCTTTGAGGGATTAACAATCTCTCTGTAAACTATATCTTGAGTCAAGTAATCAACATTAATATAAGCATTTCCGTTTGAATCAAAAACAGAAATGACTTCGGCAACACTGGCGCCGTCTGGTAGCTCTAGTTTTCGAAATTTTTTAAATTGGCCAATGTCGAATTGCACAGTCTTATATTCTCCCGAAATAACTGTTCCTTTGGCTTTCACAGCATATTCAAGAGGTGCGCCATTAGAATTATTTACGCGCCCGACTACGATTTCATTTCCGGCATCTGCAAAATTCACATCACTTGTTAAGATAAATGAATTACCGGCGGCGGACGTGAATGTGGCGCCGCGGCGCAAAACAGGCATATATGCAGGATCCGGTCCGCCACCAATTGTGGCAGGCGGTACCAACACAAAGAGACTCACTTTTCCATAAGAAGTGCCGGACGCGTCAAATCTATATCCCAGCTGACGACTTAATTTAATAATATTGTTATATTCTATAGCAGTATGTAAAAAACTTTCATTTGCTTGATAGTCCAAATAAAATGAGAGAACATCACCAACATACGAAACCATATCTAGCATCAAAGCACCAAACGAGGCCTCGCTAAAGTCTTTGAATGTACTTGGGTAATATCTTTTTGTGTAATTTACTAGTTCATCTTTGATTGATGAAAAATTACGAGCAGTATAATTTATAGCTAATTCTTTAATTTTTGTGTCGGCCATATGATATCCTCAACAATATTAATTAGTTTTATGTTTAAATTGTATTTGATATAGTAAGAAGTAAATTATCGGAATCACCCAAATTTCCGATAGAATACGATACATATACATTCATTCTATTAGAATTTGTAACACCCTGTGATATGTCTACCGCCAGCAAATTAAGGAAAGGCAAATATGTTTGTACTTGAGTTTTAATTCTGCCTTTTAATCTAGATACCAGCTCACTATCAAAATTTTCAAACAAATATCTTCTTAGCCCAACTCCAAAATCGTCGTCCATCACGCGCTCGCCGGGAATAGTAAACATTAGATTTCTAAAATTTTGTTTTATAGCTTCTTTCATAGTTTTGTTCAAACCATAGTGACCGTCTAGGTCATCAACGAATAGTGGTATCTTGGGAGAAATTCCGTACATATTTTTAATCCTTCTGTGTTATAAGTAATTATTGTGTTTATTAAACTAAAATTTTATTTTATTTATTTTTTTAAATTTATATTGCGGAATGTCGTTAATCACACGCATCTTCGGGTAAAGAAGCACCCAAATCAATATCTAATTCTGGATCGTAATCTACAGTGGATTCTTCTGGCGGTGCCACGTGGTGCATATCTTCAACACCAGTTAAAAATTGCAAAGCAGTGTAAATTATTCCAGCTACTGTAATTGGATATTTTGGATCCCCCATCCATGGAAAATATGTTGGAAATATTGGGACCGGCCTAATTTCAGCAACAATATCTGGTAATTTCGAGTCATCCAGCTTTCTTTCTTCTTGAATTTCCATAGCCTTGGCCATGCAGGGATCAACCTGTCCTACCGTATAGCGAAGAATCCACTTGGGAATAATAGTTTTAATAAAATCATAAAATGCAAAATCAGTAAGACCCATCGACATTGATTTATCTAAAATATCGTTAAAATCTTCGACGCCGGCTTCACCAGGATCGACTATTAATTCCGGATGTTCATCTCTGGGTACTGAAGCTGCTTTGTGCTGCTGTACAGTAGATTCTTTGCTTTTCTTTAATAAATTATCAAAATTATAATTTGATCTATACGGAAAATATATCGTGTGTAGTAACGCAGTGTTTAGAAGATCTTTGTAGGGCATCGCAAATTTATTCATGAGCGCGCTGGAAGGGAGATCTAATACTTCTTTGCCTAAACGCGTTTGCGATGCCATCCCTTTACGCTGAATCAAAGAATCAATATCAGGTAAGCTAGGCCCTAATATGTGATCCACAATATTTGAATCAACGAAAGCATATGTGCCCAATCCAGATAAGTTTCTTTCTTTCCAGGCGCCTTCAATAGGAATTACATATATTGATTTCAAATGTTTCGTAGAGGCCTCAGCGGTCTGAAGCTCCGACATCACTTCTTGCGCCGCTTGTTCTTCATAAAAATCATCATAGTCGGATGTAATCATCTCTATATAAGCTTCATCGGCTGCTTGTGCGAATATTGATTTGGTCTCGGGATCTGTGGCGCTAAGTTCTCTAATTTCATATGCGCGATTAACAAAAATATTTTCTTTTAAGGCTTGTTCTTCGGGGCCGGCCGCGGCTGTTGCACCTTCAATTGAAGATTTTATCAAATTATGAACGGAGCCAGGAATAGATAGATCTTGTGAAACTGCATCAAAAACTTTGGATGAGAATTTTAACGGAAAATTATCTGTATCCGTAACAAAATTTGCAACATTTCCATGGGGTAATACATAAACCATTCTAATACCATAACTAATAGTAGAAAACATATCACTTAATAATACTTGCTCCAGGTCGAAGGTGGCCGACAGCGCGTACCCCATGAGCGTTTCTAACAAACTTTTCAATCCATAATCGAAAGCTTTATAGGATATATATAAATTTCCTGCTTTGTTGGTAGATAATAAATCATCGGCGTTAATAGATGTTAAAAAATTACTTTTCATAGATGAATGTAAATTATTGTTTAATGCACCAAGTTTATTAATTGCATCGTCAGAATTATTTATTTTTACTTTCACATATCTTTGAAGAATAAATCCTCCATTTTTTGTTTTTTCACCCAAGTCTGTAAAATAGCCATCGTGGTTATAAAAAGAACTAGACTTTCCAGCATCCGCGAGGTCAGACCCCTCATCTCTAAAAAAGTTATTATCAACATTAATGTTTTTAATATCGTAGCCATCTTCAGCAATTCTCTCTTCTTCGAAGCTTTTAAAAAGGTAAGTGGTATTTGAGCCACCTGAGTCTGAAAGTTGCCAAAAACAAGTCGATCCCGGCTGACAGCCTGGAGGAGTTGAGGAAATTCCCACTGCAGTTCCAGGAAATTTATCTTCAATTTCTTCAAAAGAAATTAATTTAGTTGGTATATCATAAATTGTACTTGAGGCCAATATGGTATTTTCTGAAATGTTTTTAACATCTTTGTCGAGAAGCATTTTGTTTACTTTTGGCGCCAAAGATTTAATATTTTCATTTATTAAATATTTAAGTGAAATATCTTGTAACTTCTTTTTTAATCTACTGTAGACTTGAGAAAGAGCTACTGGCTGCGATGTATCAAATCCTAGGCCTTCTGTAATTTTTACTAACAAAGATGGCTTAATCGGCTTGTTGCTGAGGACTTTCATATCTGCTAAATTAAAGATATTTTCTTTAATATTTGTAAATCTTCTTTCCTCTTCATTTTTTGTAATATCCCAAAAAATTTCATTACTTAAAAATTTGATTTTCTTCTTCTCAAAGACGCGCCTTTTCAAAATATTGTAAGAAGTATCATAAACATCTGTCATAAAATCAGTGCTGAACATGTCGCTGCTTTCTTTCATTCTGCTGGCAACGAGCGTAAGAAATAAATCAGAATCTAAAATTGTTTGTTCAACTGAATAGCGAGAAAAGAAAATTGCCGCGCGAACTATGAATTCAGCTACATTTAGGCGCGCAAAAATCAAAACCATTGCATATTTTATTGCGTCATTGACTGGATCTGCGCCATTGTCGGGGGCCCCGTAGGCTTCGCAAGCAATCTTTTTGTAATATTCATCTACCATGTCCTTGATTCCGTCTGGATCAAGAAGGCTTTTTCTTAAATCACCGAGATCTCCTCCTTCTAGATTATTGCAAACTAATCTATCGATAGCCCATTGAGATTTTGGTGAAAAAAGTAATTTAGAAAAATTATTTATATTAAAAAGACGTGATTTACCGATATTCTTAAAAATTTTCCCCAATTCATTGGCTACTAAATATTGATGCATATCGGAAATATTGTTCTCTAGTTCTGCTCTAACACCATTTCCGGCTGTAAATTTATTTAAAGAGAAAGACAACCATTTTGCAAATGTATACTGCGGAATTGTTAATTCATCTGTCAGTGTTATTCCACCATTGCCATTAATATTGTCTAGGGCGCCCGCAGTTGTGGAGGCCAATAGGTCATAAGCTTCTTTATTTCCAACTGTATCATTCACATCAAAACTTAATTCATGTATCTTCCTTAGCCCTTCTTTATTTTTGGATCCCTGATACCAAACTTTGAATCGGTTATAGTCTAGTGTAAAAGAATTCTTATCATTTTGTGCCTGTTGTGCCACGATATAGCTATATTTAGGAAAGTATACTTCAACCATTCTGCTGGTTATATCTGTATTATCTGGATTTATGAAATAAAAACTAGATTCGGCTGCAGCTGCAGCTGTTTCTGCCAATCCAGTATTCCATTCGGTCATGCCCTGCATGCCTGCTTCATTGGCCTGGGCTTTTGCATAATTTTCCCCTATAATCTCCATATATATGAACCAGAGATCCTCGGCCTGGTTGTCGCCGTACCTGATGTGGTCACGGGCGGCCTGGGCCACGGCGATCTTGCCGGTGAGGCCGGTTACCTTTGTTGCCTGTTTGCCCAGGGCATCCACGTCACAGGAATCGCCGACCGCCTCACAGTCAATAATCATCTCATCAAGTATATCTTGTTCCTCGGCTTTCTCCCTTTTAAGATCTTCCCAAATAATGTGTTTTGAGTGCCATTGGCCGCCTGGGTACCAGGATCCTCCCATCGCCTGCTCAATGTCAGTATTGGGGGGAGGATCATGCGACATACCACCATATTGAACCCACGGACCTTCGCCGACAAGGGCAAGAATTTGATTTTTTAAGCTAGTTGTGGGCTCTAGAGACTGCTCTACGTAAGTCTCAAGTTCACCGGTGTAATCATAGGGCTGATACATCAAGTCTGATGGCTTGTTGGTTGTTGAATATAGGGTATATACAAAATTATCAGAAGATTGAGTGTCAATACTCACAATGCCTTGTGTTAGAATATTGGAGGTATTATCTTCTTTAAGATTTAAATTTAATTCTGGGGCAACTGATTTTTCTATTATATCTTGTCTCGGCCAATTATCTGGCAGGGGCGCGCCGGCATCGTCAAAAAATAACGCGTCTTCTTCAATTCCGTTATTTCCTCTGAGGCCCGCGGAGCCGGGGGAGCCTTGCATAAAATCTCTTCCCAATTCAGGATAGCGAGGGTATTCGCCGCCGTACGGAACAATTGTTTCTTTTATAAAGATAGATTTTACACCCATCATTTCCATATCGAATTGTTGGGAAATTACTCTAATAATAGTCTTAATAGCACTATCCATTATCATATTAATTTGTGGATCATTTATTAAAGCAGCTAGTGGACTCCCGGGTTCACAAATATCTTGTGGTATTTGAGATTGAAAATAATCAGACAAGGTCGGAAAAGATAGAATTTGTTCTAGTTTTTCTAACTGATCTTTCAGAGCATCCTTTTTTTCGCTCATCATTTGTTCACATTGTTCTTCAGAAAAACCTTTTTGTTTCAAAACATTGCAGTAGAAATCTTCTGAAATCGCTTTTTCACAAAGCATTGCGATCAAACTTAAATCTTTGATGGCATTTTCACAAATAGAATTATCAACATATTGCCCCAGGAGAGCAAAATATTTTGCAACATCATCGGTTGTTGTTATGAAAAGACGAAGAACCTCAAAAGAATTATTAGTGTTGATTATCTTAAGAACTATTTTTAAGGTGGACTCACTAGCGGCATATGATAAAAGAGAACAAATCTCAGTAGGCTTCAATACTTGCGACAAATAATCCAATAAAAGTTTCAATTCTTCTATGACATCATATGAAATTGGCATATTTGGATTTAATTCTTTCGCTATATTGCCCAAATTTCGATCAAAACGACTTGAATCAACATATAAAGAAGACATGTCGATGGTACCAGCAAGGTTGCTGGCGTTTGGATCGCCAACAGCTCCTCTGCGACCATACAGATCCTCGTCGGTCATTGTTGTGATATCATCTTCCGTCATATCGGACATCGAAGTATAAGCATTTTGCCATTCGTCTTCCATGGCCTCGCGTTCTGCTGCAGCTGCAGCGGCGGCGCGCAGTTGTTGATCTGCCAAAACTCTTTCTATATCAAGGCCTTCGCAGTGTTTAAGTATTTCTTCTAATAATGTCTTAATTGCAGTGACCAAAATTTCTGTAATTATTTGGATTAACATTTGTTCTATTGCTTCATCTAGGCCGGCTAGGGGATCATCGGTATATTCCGCACCAGGCATGCCAACCGCAGGAGCATCCTGAGTTCTTATTACCTGCTCTATATTCTCAGCTGTGAGGAGGCCACTGGCTGCAGCCACATCCAAAATAATTTTTAACCTGTCCAAGTATGGATTCAAGAGATCGCCAAGCTCTTTTAGCCCGGGCGGCCAAGAAGAAGTATCGAGTCCTTTTGCTAAATTATCTTTCATTTCATCGAGCATGCTCTGGAAAACATTCATAAGAATATCTGTGGCGCCAAGTTTTTTAAAAATTGAAAGAGCAGCTATGCCAATAGCAGCCCAATTTTTACCACCAAATTTACTAGTTTTAGATGCTAATCCTGGTGGAGTCTCGGGACCTTCGCTTTCGCCATTGATAATTTCATATCCTCCAAATGGCTCTTCTTCGGTTTCAAGTTTCTCGGCTTCTGCAGATCCTGATGGAGGCGGGGTACCCCATGCGCTAATTTCAACTAGATCTGATCCATCATTCTGACCATTAACAATTTCATATCCCGAATCATTTGATTGCACCGATAGGTCCGCGGCCGGCGCAGTATCACTAAGTTTTGATGCATCTTCGGCAGCTTTCTTTTCTTGCTCAGCCAGTATGCTGGCGGCAATTTCTTTTCTAATTTCTGCCTCCGCATCTTCTCCTTTCTCGTCCTTGATTTTTTGTAAAAGATACGCGTTCGTCAATATCATTACTAATTCTTTTTTCGGAAGCATTTTGAGAAAGCCAGTTAAAGCTGCAGCTGCAGCGTCGAGGGCCGGTAATTGATTTTTCAAACAGGCGACAGCGCGGGCGAGAAATTCACCCAAATTAATACGAAATAAAATATTTTTATACATATCTTCTGACGTCACAACGTTTTTTAAAAGATTGGCGAAATTATCGCCCTCAAAAAGGCTATCACCACCTGAATCTGTTTTATTTTTTGCTTTATCTTCTGTTTTCTTTACTTCTTTTGGTTCGTCGCGCTTTGCTTTTGCTTCAGATTCATCTTCTGCTGTTTTTAAAGTTGGCTCCTCTTTCGGCACCTCTTCTTCTTCTGAAGGATCTGGGTTTATGGCCTCTTCTTCCTCTTCTTCTTCTGCTTTTCCGCCGGGTACCAACGTTAGCGATTCGTAAAGAGTAAAGCCCACAACCCAATGAATTCCGCCCAAATCATCATTTTCATCGGTGGGCTCTCTTGTTTTATCGATTTGTTCTGCTTGAAAATAATAAACGGCCGTTCTTCGATCAGCAATTACATCATTTGTTTCTCTTAAGCACCTGATTCCTTTTCTCAAAGGCTCTGTTTTTCTTACCGAGCCGGCTGCCGGCTGTTCGGAAAACATCGCATATACCGCAACTTTAAAATCACGCGTGAGCCCAATCTCTAAAATATCTTCTTGGCTTTCTTTAAATTCTTTATCATTTAATTTTAAAAATTCCGTTATCTGTGCAACAAATTTATCCAATCTTTGGATTTTTTTATCAATCTCACTTTTTGAGATGCCAATGACTTTTCCTTCATATTGTGTAATACGTTGTTTAAATTGTTGTAAATTTTGTTTTAATTTATTTATTCTTTCTCTTACTTTGTTTGTGATAACACGAATAATTATAATCTGGTTGTCGACCATCTGGCCGCGGTCTCGGGGAATCTCCCCATATGATTTTTTGATAATCTTCGCCCACTCATCATGCGTAGGCATCCTAGTTCTCTTGGGCCAATCTGCATCAAAATAAGTTTGAGGCACTTGTACCAAAACTTGTACAAAAGCATCGGGGCGTTCGGCGTCTGATTGTGATTTTTCGCCTGCTTTTATTTCATCACCAGCCCCCTGAATAAAAGTATCAATTACATCCGGAGTGTTCCTTAAGCCATAAAAATCCAATAAGGCGGCGAGGCCTTCTTGGGCAATTACATCCGGATTTTGTTCGATCTTGCCGCCTTCTTCAAAATCTTTCTTATCATATTCTAGTGTTACCCAATATTCATTTTCTTTTTTATTAAGAAATGGCTCACATTTTGTTTTTTCCCACCAACTAGGAACCACATAAGATTCATCAGGTTCCGCAACTTCAACTGTCGGCAACGGTCCATTGATAAAACTGCAATATTTTTCAAGAGTATAGCCCTGAAATTCGTTTAAAACTCGCGAATCAATATAACCGCTGTCCTCTACCTCTCCTGATTCTTTTAAAACGTCGACTTTGTAAAAAAGCGCGCCCTTTCCTATGCCCTTCTTTAAGACAACCACTTGTGTGTGAGAGGGCAATTCTTTCTTTGGACTTCCTGAAAAAAGAGTTTGATCAGCATTATATTCATCGCCAGTCTTGGTATCAGCAGCTGGAATGGAGGCAGCTGCATCTCCAGATTTAACATAATCGGTACGCAGAAGTGCCATTGTTTTGGGAGCATCTTCATCTTCCGGATCATCACCCAAAAATCTTCTTACATAATGAGTACCTACTTGATTTTCGGGAGGCGCAGCGATAATCGGATCTGGTGTAATATTAACTTCTTGTATCGCAGCTGCAACAGTTGCGTCGCTTGAGCCGGCATCAAATACAGTGGTAGTCCCGGTATTTTTTAATTCTTCGATGGCTTGCTCACGGGCTGATGAAAAAGCATAAACATGGGGATATTTGGTTATAAAAAGCGCGAAATCTAAATATGAAACATTGACATCAGTTTCTTCGATTTTCAAAGTTGTGACAGTTGGTACCCCCAAACCATTCGGATCCGCAATATATTGAAGAAAACCAACATTGTTCCAAGCATCATAAACAGAACTTAATACTTCTTTCAAAATATTATCTGTAGTAGTACCATTTTTGACTGCTTTTGCAACATTATAAAAAATCGCAAACATTCCCAAATCAGTAACCCATTCAGGAATTAAATTCCATGTTAGTGACTCAAGCTTGGTCCATAAAATATAATCAAGATTATCAACTGCCATGGGCGCATCAGAAATTTGCAATTGCATGGGAGGCGTTATGTAGGTATCATAAATTGAACTATTCCCGAACTGAGGCTGAACGGAATAGTTGGGATCTAATTCTGAAAGGCTTAATTCTGTCCAACGATTGCCGAGATTGCTACCGACAGAGTAGGTTTCGGCAGTGGCTTGCCAATTAGATAAGGGCATGCCGTCGGCTAACTCGTCGTCGGTGGCGTTGATGATCCGGTTGTTGAGGTCGGAGTCCATCGCGGCGGCCTTTTTCCAATCGTGAAGAATTAAGTCTTGTAATGTTAGCTTCGCCATAAATATATCCTACGAAAGATTGTGCCAAGACGAACCTATATAAGTTCTGCCTGCGGCGCCGGGGGCCTTACCATGGGGTTGCAAATAATTTTGTTTCCAAGTAGCTAATCTACTCTTTTGCGATGCCAGTGATGTAAATGTTCTTGAGCCTAGCTGACCGTTCGCTGGAGCACCGAGCGCTGGCAATACAAATATATCAGGCAATGTGGGCATTAGCGGAAAAAGTGTAATATGAAAATGGAACATTGTTGCTAAGTTAAACTGCATTTGATATTGAACAAAGCCAGCCACAGTTCCATTTAATTTTTTAATCTCTAGATTTAGTTCCTCCAGGGCCTTCACCAAATTTCCAGCTTTAACCATTGCTTGCATATCACTATCGTTATTGCCTCCGATTAAGTCAATCCCATAGTGAACCGATACCTCATTATCTCTTGAGTTATTAACATCAGTGCCTGTTACTAATTTAATTCCTTGTCTAGAAACATGTCGAACATCATCTGCTTTTAAAACAATACAAGATTTAGCTTTACTTTTGCCGGCTGTGCCGGCGGCTATTTTAAAGTTATCATCAACATCTGATGTTTGACTAATATAAACTGTTGCCGCGTCCTTTGTGGGATCAGGATCTGCATATAGTTTTTTTCCAGTACTGGGGTCAACATCTTTGGCGTTAACACCTTGAGATCCAACAACAATTTTAACCATGCCACAATGAGTCTCGCCGGCTCCGCCATGGCCGCTTTTCAGATCACGCGGCTGATCTCGGCCTTGACATATATATGTGTTATTCGAACCATGGTCATATGTTTGGCCCTCACCTTCAATTATTTCAGGGAAACCCTCGACCATTGGGCCACAATAAATACCAGTATTCTTATTTTCGCCGCTAGTATCTTTAAACCGTTGTTTTGCACTAGCAACTCCTTTTTTTTGTACTCCTTTTGTAGATCCTGCCATTTTTTCTGTCTTGCTCCTTAAAAGTGCTTAGTTATGTTTATAACAAATCGTTGTTACTTGCGCCGAGGACGCCTTCGAGGTCACGTACGCCAGGTGACATGTCAGATGGGCCTTCCCCCGATGAAGGCATGCCGATGTCCGTAGGAGATCCGCCGGCTGCGAGATGCTCTTGTATAGTTTCATTGCTCCAGTTCGCGACTGCGCCTGCGTTCGACGAGTCGGCCGGGAACGTCTGTCCAGGCTTGGGGGCTGCGCTAGCGTTCAAAAGAAAATGTGTTGTATTCTGGGATGCCTTCACCTTATTTTTATGAGTAACACACACACTGGTGGCTGCCTCAACAGTTAATTTATATGCGTCACTGTGATTAAAGTTGCGAGGATCCACCATCCGTAAATATAAGTAATGCTCGTAAAACAGTCCATCAGTATGATTGGAACCAGCATGAGCATGGGCGGCGATGCCGCCTGCGTGATGATGTTCAATCGGATGACCAGCACGGTTTCTGTAGCCCAGCCCAGATCGGTCGCCGTAGAATTCCATATCGCGACTGCTTGGTGTGAACCTGCGTTTTTCAGTAAATAATTTCCTTCTAGGATCTTTCGTCGACCAGGTCCTCCTGCCTTTCGTTAGGTTTCCCCAATAAAAACCCCCGTAAGTTCGCTGAGAAGCTTCAATTCCAGGAAAGCTGTTAGGAATCGAATTTATAGACCACATAATATTACCAACCAAATTATAGAGAGCTTTCATTTGTTTTTCAGGTGGTAAAATCCAGTTTTTTCGTTTACCGGTCCAGTTATGAGGAGTTCGTAATTGACCAGATTTCCACTCCGTTGTACCAGATTCTGGTATCGTTTTTAAACCTCCAGGAGGCTGGCGCCACTCTGATTCTGAAATCCGCCTGCCGTTGTGGTCATACGTGCTAAAGCGATTAATTACTTCAATTCCAACTGATTGGTTGTTAACAAAGCCGGCGTGATCACACACATCCAACCAAGGAATTGCGTGATATTGAACAGTGCCATCTAGATCAAGAGTATAGTGTACTCCGTAACATGCGGCCGTTAAACACATCATCGCCTTCTCACGAGTCCAAGTTAAGGGTTCATGCAAAATTATTAGTTTAGTATCCTCCTTAGACTTTGCCGCGGTGTGCGCTTCGCCGGAACGGCGGTGTGTTACGGCTGGGTCTCCACGAGACATAGTTACCTTAAATGGTGCCATCGTTACAGAATTATCTTGTTCAAGGCGAGGATCTGATTCAAACCACTTTTGTTTCCTTTTCTTTTGTTTTGAAACACATATTGCGATATCGTGATCCGCTTCTTTAGAAGCCTCGGGATCGATGCCTTTATCTAAGCAATTAGCATCTGGATCTTTGGGATCGATATCAGGCCCATGGCCCTGCACAGAATCTGATTGTTTGTAACCGCTCTTCGGCTTTCCTGCCGTACCTTTCTTTTCCCTGAGCGCGCTAAGATCTTTAGCCATAAATTTAACCTCCGGTCGCCTGCTGGGCGTATTTTTCACAAATAGAATACACAGCGGTCATGGTGTCTTCAATTTTTGCCGATTCTTCTACCTGAATGGCATCAGCCACAGCTGTTGTGGGTATTTCATGCGGATTGGTTTTGGTTTCCCATTTGGTTATCTCTTCATCAAAATTGGCGGGGACGGGGCTGCCAAAAAATTCATGGTATGTATAAAAGCCCCCATCGTCTTTCCAAAGAGCGCGAAGAGGTATATCAAATAAGCCTCTTTTCTTTGCTTCCCTTTTCTCTTTTCCTTGCATTTCTGACATTTGTATTACGCTGTCCATAGTTTCGCCAATTGATGCATATCCTGCAGGCAGGAAAATATTTTTTCGATTTATTACATATGGGCCCTTTCCATCTCCTTCCTCATGGAGATCAAGCTGGGTTCTTCCGAAACCTCTAAATCTTTTATATTCGGTAACTATACCAGTTAAATATTGAGACATGTCCATGCTGCGAATTGCACTTTTTTGTAAATCGGAATACGTAGTTGTGGCAGAATCTAGTTTATTTAGATTATCTAGTCTTTTAACCAAATCACCAAGTTCTTTCAACACATCCCACCTTTTTTCTCCCCATTCTTGTTTGTGATGTAATAGGGAGCTTTCATTTGCTACATCGGTGGGCGCCCATGGCTTCCACATCATACCAGCAGCATTTGGATAAGCAGCTGCTATTTGCATAGTCATTTGTCGCATATGATAAGGAGTACCACCAATAGTAATCATTTCCTGAGCTATATTAGAATATTGATCATCTAAAATGGTCGTGGAAAATCTGCCATCTTTATCAAGATCGGAGCGTTCATATATCCATCTTCCGGAACTTAATCCTGGAATCATATTTTTAAAACCAAGTTGTTTGAGTATTTTAGCTTGTATTTCCACGCCAGGATAATAAGGAATTCCAATGTTGCGGCCGGCGCCTCCTTGACCGGTTGGATCACCTTCGGCCTGCTGTACATCCGGTTTTGGCATATAATATTCTGGTACGGCCGCAAAATTATGAATTACAAAATCTGCACCAGTGGTGTTGCCACCCGCTGGTGAAAAATGTTTCCACGGCAAGTTGGCAAAATTACTCCAGCCTTTTGGGCGCCCTATTTCAGAAGCAGCTTGAGAAGTGGAAGATGGCCACTCAAAATTTGAAATTGAAAGTCCAACGGACATGCCGGTTTTTTTAGCATTATTAAAAACTCTTTTCCAAAAATGTGTTAATTCTTCTATCTGGGGCATTGCCACCGAGCCGGCGCTGATCAGGTTCTCTCCTCCTCCCGCGGCGCCGAGCGTGGGGTCAATCCCTTGCCGGGTGGCGCGCTGCCAATAGCCAGTCCGATCAGTTACCTCAATCACAATGCCGATTACGCCAAGCTCAGCAGCGCGATCGACAATCTTGTCTGCATAATTATCAAGTATTTTGGAATATTTAGCTCCACCTCCCGCTTTCCAATCGGAATTCCGGTGCGGGCGCAAACCTACAATAAGATTGGGCGCTCTGGCCAACATAAACGCTTTAATACCGTTTTTGTGGTATTTATCAACAAATTGTTTTGTTTTTCTTTTTGTCTGGCCCATGCCGCTAGAATAAATCGGAGATACAATTTTCTGTTCTCCGATAGGCTTTACGAACTCGCCGGAACTCAATTTCTCATCAGGAATATCAACATCTCTAAAGCATACCCAGCTTATAAATGCATTTTTTATATCCTCAATGGGATTCATCTGCAATGTCGGCGAATAAAGTCCTGTAAAAACCCCTTTGCCAACAGGAATTGTGCCTTTTGTAGCGGAAACATTTAAATTAACTGGTATAACATTTGCAGCCTCAACAAATTGTCTCCACGCCTCGACACCCAATTCTTCGCCTTCGGGGCCTGCAGCACAAAATTCACATTCTTTTTTAAATGTCTTTAACGTTTCTGCTGTGAGGGCCGGCTCAACTGAACCAACAATATCCGGAGCTAAATAAACACCATTTTTAAAATTTATACGATCTTCAAAAGTAACCCAAACAATATCACCGGGTTTTGGGCGGGGCACGGATGCATTTGTTGCAGTAAATGTTGGAAACCATCTTATTCTTTCCCAATCAGCTTTCTGAGATTGGTCATTTGGAAGTACTATGGGAAGGGGGCGAGGATCTAATTCTGGTATTACAGCTTTTATTTGAACTTTTCTTGATTTTGAAGCCTGGCCATACAACATATCATTCATGTTTTGTGCTGTGCCGCCTACTTGTTGTTTTCCAGCACTGACTACTTGGCCTTTTACATGCAAAACGATTGCTCGGTATCTCTCAACACCAGCAGTTAGATCTTTTTTAAATCGATCATCGATGATTTCACGCAATGTACCGAATCCAGTTGTCGTTTCACGACGTACATGAGTGTTTGTATCAGCCGCGCAGGCGGGATTTAGGGATCCAGCACCGCAAATTCGATCTAGCGGTGTTCTTGGAGGGGTGCCGGACATTTAAGTTTCATCCTCCGCCTTGTTAATTAAATCATATAATTCGTCTTTGTCTACTGCTGTCAAGCCTTGTGATATTGAAGATTTTTTAAATAAAAGTGAATTAAGTTTGACTAGCTGCTCATTTGATCTCTGCAGGGTTTCCAGATATTTCGCGGCAACTTGTCCAGTTTCTTTGTGTTCGTGCTTGTTGCCCTTAATATGATTAACCAAGTCAATTAAAAGTGTTGAGGCTATGGCTCGATCTTGCCTGATATTATCTAGGGATTCGTTAATTAAGGTTTCTAAATCATTATTTATTTTCTTCCGACTCATTCAAATGTTTCCCTCATTCCACTTTGTTTTAAAATCTCTATAGCGTGCGCGCATTTTATTTAAGTTATTAACAACCTGCTTGGTGTTAAGTCCAGTTATCTCACGAATATATAGATAAATAGCTTTTTTATTAAAAATTTCAATATCATCAATACTTTCAAAAAGAATCTTAATGGCCTCCAAAACGCGGCGTTCGTTATCTTTAAGATTTAGCTTTTCCCAATTATCAATTTCGCTCTTCAAATAAAACATGAATTCTTCTTTTTGACGCTCATTCTCATATTGATTTTCAATAATCAAAGATCGATGACTTTCAATTTTGCCACTTGTAGTTAAGTCTTCATAACAAACTTCTCTTTGTAGGCTCTTTGAATTTTTTTTAACTTTATGTATAAACCAGTTCTTGGTTATAACACTAAAATAAGAAAAAGCCTTTGATTTTCTACTTGGATCATACTTGTTCAATATTGTAGTCAGCCAAATCTTACAATCATCCTTCAAATAGTCTATATTGGGAAGATTAGTAAACTTATAGGTATAGACTATTTTATCAACCAATTCATTGAACGCTGGCCCGATGTAATCGTTGTAAAGTTTCGTACGTATTTTGTTACATTCGGTAGAGGCATATTTTATTATGGCGTCTTCATGGACCTTCGTGAAATATAAATTCTTCTTTTTCTTTGTTCTCTTCTTCTTCTGTTGCATCATATATTATAGTATCTTCCTCTTCGCGGTTGGCGAAATATTCTTCCTCATAATCATAAAAGTCACTTATTAATCTCTTTGAATGATTAATCAAGGCGTGCAATGTATCGTCGCCATAAAACATCTCTAGTTCATATATACTCGACAAGTGAACTAAAAAATTCTCTATTTTTAGCATCAAAGCATTAAAATCGTTTCGTACCTTTACCCGGTCATCTAATAAAAATCGCGTATATACGATTATAGATACGTTTCCTGTGATAGAGAGGAACAACAAAAAAGGCACCAAACCAAATAAATATATCAATAAAAAAGAATTAAGTATTATAGAACTAATCAGAAATATTTTTGTCATCATCGTAATTCACTCCTTGTAGCTCTTCTCTATAACTCTTTAAAAGCTCTTTGTTATCTTCAATATATTGTTTTGTTAAATCACCAGTTTTGTTATCACTGCTATTCGATTTTTTAAGCATAATTTTATTAATCTCTTTTATTAAAGAATCTGTTTTTTCACATTGTGGGCAATCGGATAGCAGCTCTTTCATTCCGTGATATATAAAGAACCTATGATCACAATCTAAACATTTGTAAAAATATTTAGGCATCATCTTTCGCAGCAATTACTGCTTCATAATCATCGGGACTCATCTTAACTATAGGTGGATTCATTACGAATAATTCGTTTTTCTCATTGGTTTTGAAATCAAAACCTTTTAGTACAGGAACAATATCGCTCTGCTCCAAAAGTGATTTCTGTAGTGCCATCATAACTGCGCCGAGCGCCTCATCTGAAAGTTTAAACATTATTTTCTCCTTTGGTTTTTAATGTATTCTATGACATCTATTTTAGGCTGCCATTTTAAGACTTTTGTTGTGTTCTCTATGTCGGCTATGGAAGTGTGTCTCTCGCCTCTTTTAGGGGGTATTACTTCGATAGTATGGTCAAATGCTTCGGCTATTTCCATTATTGAATAATTCGTACCGGTGCCTAGGCTAAATTCTGTATTCGGGGGGGCATTTTTATATGCTTTCCAGATCCCATCGACAATATCGTCGACGTGAGTAAAATCTCTTCTTTGAGTGCCCGGGGATACTACTGTTATTGGTTCGTTGTTGTTCACTTGTTTTTCAAATATTCCTATAACTGTTGCGTATTTTCCTTCCATAATTTGGCCCGGGCCGTAAACATTGTGAAAATATAAAATTTTATACTCTAACCCAAACCAATCAGAAAAGTTTTTAATTATCTCTGTATTTTTTGCTTTTGTCCAAGCATATGGAGATAAATGTTGATTTTTGTCATGTCCAAATTTACTGCTTGAACCTGAGTATACCATAGATATCTTCTTTTTTTTACAAAAATTTATTACTTCCCAAGTTCCTTTCATATTATAATCAAAAACTTTGTCTAAATCATCAAAGCTGGGATCTATTCTGGAATATTCCCCGAAATGAAAAACAACATCAAAATCCCAATTCATTAGGATTTTGCTAATATTAGAAGTATTGCCGGTCCAGTAACTTACCTTCTTATCTTTAACTAAGTTATCTTTGCTACTAGTGAAACGATTGTCTAAACTAAAAACACTATGAATCTCATCTTGTTTTACTAAATGTTTTATCAGATTTGATCCGACAAAGCCTTCTCCGCCGGTTACTAATGTTCTCAACTCGTCGCACCTTCAATCTTGTTCCAATCATGATTCTTTCTAACTTCTAGATTCTTTTCCCAGGCAGCGATTAAAATCTTTGGATCGATTTCATTTTTCTTATAAAAATTAATTAAAGCATTGATATCTTTAGGAAAGCATTTTCCACCAAAACCTGGACTCCCATCGTGACCTGGAACATCCAGATGAGAATTGCCAACTCTTCCATCTGATATAAAACCATCCATGGCTTTATCCCAATCTAGATCTAATTTATCACTTAACTGTTTCATTTCATTCATAAAACTAACTTTAGTAGTAAAAAAAGTATTGCAAAGATATTTTATAAACTCTGCCGTCATGCTGTCTGTTTTAATAATCTTTGTATGAGGAAATCTAGTACGATATAATTCTTCAACTTTATTACACAAACGCTGTGGGCCACCAAGAACAATACGAGAAGCATTGATAAAATCCAGTCTTGCGGAGCGCTCAGTCAAAAATTCTGGATTAAATACGATGTTTAAGTTACTGTATTTCTTGGATAAATCTAAAGTTGTCCCGGGAATAACAGTAGATTTTAAAATAAAAACAGTCTCTTTGTTTAATTTTTCATATCTAGAAATTCTATCAAAAACAGAATTGACAATATTCAAATCAATTTCATTTTCTTTTTCCAAGCTCATTGGCGTCGGAACACAAATAAAAACAAAAGCTGCTGCCACCACTTCTTCAAATGAATTGAGGCTTTTTTCAGGTGCCGCGTCATAAATTAACACATCTCCATGTAAACCAAAGCCTGAAGCAATTGCAGATCCAACAAATCCATTTCCTATTATTCCAATATTCATTTTTTATTAATTAATTTTAGTTGATATACATCAAAATTTACAATATCTTGTTGAGTTAATCGCTGAACCTTAAAAAATCGTTTACATTTATCAACTATGATACCTAGCCCTCTCTGGTTGACAATAAAGCCCTCTCCACAAAGCTCTGTCCATTCAACTAGATCGCCGGCTTTAAAATCTAAATTTCGCTCATCCATCTTTCAATCATTTCATCTAACATAGTATTAAAAGTATACTCAGGCTTCCATCCAAGAATTTCTCTAGCTCTCGAAGGATCACCTTTTAAATACTTTAACTCTTCTGGTCTCATAAATTTTGGATTCTGGACTACATAATCTTTATAATCCATTTCTAATTTACCAAATACTGTTTCACATAATTCCCTAACAGAGTGTGTCTCGCCGGTTGCAACAATAAATTCATCTGCTTTGTTGTGATTTATAATCATGTGCATGGCCCGAACATAATCTTTTGAATGTCCCCAATCTCGAAATGAATCCATGTTGCCAAGCTCAAGCTTGTTTTGCAGCCCTTTTTTAATAGAAACTGCTCCTTTAACCACCTTATTAGTAACAAAATTTGCTCCTCGACGGGGGCTTTCGTGATTGAAAAGAATGCCGTTGCACGCATGCAGATTATATGCATGTCGATAATGTCTTACTAAATTATAACCCATAACTTTGGCACAACCATAAGGACTAACTGGATTCATGGGAGTTTCAAGACGCTGCACACCATCATCATCTACAGAATTGCCAAACATTTCTGATGAACTGGCTTGATAAAATTTTGCTTGAGGACATACTGTTCTATAAACCTCAAGCATATTCAAGACGCCGAGCGCATTCGTTTGAATAGTAAATGATGGCATATCGAAGCTGATACGTACATGACTCATAGCTCCAAGATTATATATTTCATCTGGTATGATATCTGCAATAATTCTCATTAAGGAAGGATAATCAGTTAAATCTCCATAATAAGTTTGAATATCTTTATGTACGCCAATCTTATAGAGTCTATGATTTTGATTTTCTGCTACGGAATGTCTTCGTACAATGCCATGTACCTCATATCCTTGTGATAATAAATATTCAGTCAAATAGCTGCCGTCTTGTCCGTTAATTCCGGTTATTAGTGCTTTTTTCATTTAAAAATATCCATTTTTGTTAGATCTGGCCAATCATTTAAGGTCCATTTTTTAGGTGTTGTTGCCGTAGCTTTCGGAAGTTTTGAAAGACCTTTTTCTGCAGTTTCCGGAGTCATGTAGTAATGATAGCCAATAGATTTTATATTTTGTTCGCGCCATGGCATATCAGGTAGCCTACCATCATATGACATTTTTTTTAAGTCCAAAGCAATATTTTTATTATCTAATAAAATCATTCCCCCTCTTCCTAGACTTAAATGTTTACGAAATTGAAAACTAACACACATCAAGGTACCAGGAATATAACTATTTTGCTCCCATAAAACCGCGGCGTCAATAATATTAGTACCGCCTAGATAATAATAATCTTGCCAATCTTCGTCTTTCCAATCAAATTCGATGTTTAATTTTTTAGCCAAAAAAGGTACAGAAATATAAGTTCTTTTAGGTACCGAAAAATGTTTTATTTTTTTGTATCTCAAGCAAAGTTCTAGTCCGTGTGTACAGCAATCAACAGCCGTAGCATGGGGGGCGCCAAAAAAATTAGCTATTTCATTTTCAAAATTTTCAATTATATCAAAACTCATATTTTTCCTCTTGCGTCAACTTAATACGCTTAAATCTATTTCTAGTGCATTTTTTTTAACATTCTTATTTTATTTCCAGCACTTTATCAAATATTTTAACCGAGCCGCTTTCTAAATATGTCCGTATATTATTATTATCGTCGCACCATTTAGAAGCATACTTTCCTTCATATTTCTTTGTGAACATTGGATGATAGTATTGATTACAGCCTTTAAAAAAATAATGCTGTGCTTGCGTAAGTCTTGTTTTTTCTAAATCGGTGATTCCTTCTATGTTACATCCTCCGTGTAACATATTGGCCGGCCATATTAAAGCTTGGCCCTTTTTTAATTTTGTTACATATGATTCCGCTTTCTTCTCTTTGACTAGCTCGACTAAAAAGTGTTCATATTCTCTATAATTAACTTCTTCACCGTTTTCAATATCATCCGGATGTGGGAGACCTAATTCGTCATATTCCCATAACCCCCATTTATGGCTTCCAGGAATAATTTTTAATGATCCATTAGTTTCATCCACATCTTCGAAGGCCACCCAAACACCAGCCATCCAAAGTGGTGGGTTGCTATGAAAATGTATTATATCGCTATGTAGCGGCTGATTGCTACCTTTAAAAAAGTTAATCGTTGAAAATGGATATGGTTCTCTGCCATATAATAATTCCAGTGTATCTAGAACTTTTTTATTTAAACATAAGTTTGCGGATGCATTACTTTGCTTCCAAAGTTCAAATATTCGTCTACTTTCTGTGTATTGAAAGTGGTCCGCATGATAAACAGTTGACTCTCTTTCAAGAGCTGTGTACATGTCATTAACAACTTCTTGTATTTCCTCTTCTGTCAGGTTTAAGTCTATAATAATATACCCATCTTCATGATATTTGGTGCACAGAGACTTTTGCTCTTCCGTATATTCAGAATTTTCAAGCAAGCTATAAAAAAAAGGCGACTCAACCCAAGGAATAGTCAAGGCCTCTTTATCTTTTATATAATTTTTCATTTTAATATCCTAAATCTGCTGCACTTTCTAGAATTCTTTCTTTTTCACGTTTTTTGACTGGGCGAGCTGGGGATCCCGCATAGATCATCCACGGCTCAGTGTCCCTGGTAACCACCGAGTTGGCTCCCACTATACATCCTTCGCCGATCGTAACACCGGGCAAAACTGAACAGTTGACTCCCAGGGTGGCAAAATCTTCAAACACCACTGGCTCGTTTATTACCGTGCGATGCTCTAACGGAACAACCGGAGAAATTAAACCTTGACTAAAATCATCAGTGGCGCACACAATACGCCCTCCAGAACCAATATTTGTAAAGTTCCCCATGGTTAGGTGCGCATTGGCTCCTCCTATAATCGATACGCTCGGCGCGATATGAATATAATCTCCCAAAATCGTTTCGGTGGATATATATGTCCACATGTCTATAGCTATATGGCTCCCCATCTCAACTAAATGGGGACGACTAATCAGGGCCAACTCGCTAATCCGGACGTCCTCTCCGACGCGGCGCAGTAATGTAAGAATATTATCGTTCATAGTTCACCACCATGGTCCCCCATGCCCAACCTGATCCAATAGCGGTTAATAAAATCTTGTCACCCCAGTTAATCTCTCTCTTTTTGATTGCCTCATCTAAGGCAATGGGAATCGATGCGGCCGCTATATTGGCATACTTGTGCATAACAGTTTTAACTTTTTCCATGGGAAGCCCCACTTCTTTAGCCACCAGTTTTAAAATATTAATACTGGGCTGATGGGGCACCAACATGGTGATATCTTCCGCCTTAAGGGAGTAACTATTTAATACCTCTCTAATAGAATCGGGCAAGACGGCTGCGGCCTGGTCCCACACTTCTTTCCCGACCATCTCAAAGGGTTCATCCAGGCGCGCCACAAAGCCCGTCGGGCCCGTTCCGGATCCGTTGGCTACTATCGTTCCGCCCATCCATCCTTTCTCGGCCGGCCCCAAAACAACTGCGCCGGCGCCGTCGCCGAAGAATACGCAATGCCTCGCTTTCCAGTTGGTTATGTTGGAGTAAGCCTCTGTGGCAATAATCAAAACGTTTTTATAAGCACCCACCGACACGAGAGGTGCGCTCAACGATATGGCATATAAAAACCCCGAGCAGACTGCATTAATATCATAAGAGGGTACATTTTTTTTAATCCCGAGCTTTCGATGAATCGCGCATGCAGTAGCGGGAGAAATCTGCTCGGGGCTCGATGTTGCAACAATAATAAGGTCTATATCTTCTTTATCTAAGTTGGCGTCAAGTAGCGCCTTTCGAGCAGCCTTTGTTCCCATCTCTGATACAGACTCATTATCTGCAACGCGGCGTTCCCTGATTCCCAGTTTGGTGTATATCCACTCATCTGTGGTATCCACATCCTTAACAATATCAGCGTTAGTAACCACTTTGGGGGGCAAATAGGAGCCTATTCCGGTAATAGTTACGTTTTCATATTTCATTTCTTTTTTTCCTTTCTGGGTTAATCATACCACAAATATTAAAAATATTTTATATCTCGGGCATCCAGCCTTTATTTTCAATAAATTGAATATCTTCTTTTTCTAAACCAAAATGATCACTAAACTCTGGATGGTATGAGTTTTGATACCAATTAACTAATTTTTTACCTCTTTGGTATCCATGGCCACAATGAATAGCATATCTGCCTTCAGTTGCATAAACATCTAAATTATCATACATCGCTCTCGCATCATCTAATTCAAAATCCCACGGAGATTGATTGGGCATTAATTTGCGCAATAAGCTATCTTTTCTCCAAATCGAATGTGATAGAGATTGTCTATATCGCGCATATTGTTCTGCCTTGATAAGCTTAAAATCTCCAAATTGTTTTAGGCAATATTGAGGACGTCGGTGTACATCTGCTGTCAAATTAAATCTACTAAATTTATTTTCAGGATTTAACAAAGCAATTTTGACTGCAAGATCTAAAATTTCTTCGTCCACGTTCCCGACTATAAATCCATCTTCGGTGGTTAAATAAAAACACTCATGTTCACAAGAAGAAAAATATTCTTTTATGTCATCAGACCAATATTGCGGCCCTCGTTGTTTTCCCAAAGATATATATTCAAAATTATCTGGTAATTCATAGTCTGGCAAATTATATCCCAAAACTCTAACTTTTTGTGAGCGCGGCCAAAATTTATTAAATAAATAAGCCCATGCTGGTACACAGTGCATCAACTGATTGCTCGTCCATATATAGACACCAAAATTATCATAACTAAGTTGTTTATTTTCCATCTAAAAATCTCTTATCTAGTTCTTGCCCCATATATGGGCCAGTTTTGTATTCGTAAACTATAGTATTGTCTTCCAAAGTCTCGTAAGTGTGACCACCTTCGAGAGTTATTGAACAATCTCCAGGATTTAAAATATATGTTGAAATTAATTTATCATCTAAATCATAAAAGGAACACTTTACTTTTCCTTCCACCACAATCCAAGATTCTTGTGCAATATTTTGTGTTCCACTATTTTTTTTCCAATTGTGTCTATGCGGTCTAAAAGTTTTTCCAATCGGCAACTTAAGCGTCGCAAGTTGCAGAAAATTATCATCAGGAATAATATCAGTTCTTGAATCAATATCCCCTAGGCGATTTACTATATGCAATAATTTATTTTCATCAATTTTAGAGTAAATCTTTTTCATTTTTGCCTACTTTGTTTTCAAAAATATTTAGAAATTTTTCAACCCATATCTCTCTAGTATATTTGTGAGATAATTTATATCCTTCTTCCCTAATACGATCTCTCTCTTTTTCGTTTTCTAAATAATATGATATTTTTTCGTTTAAATCGTCAATATCTTTAAAAATTACTAAATGCTTTCCATCTTCAAATTCTTTATCGCGGTCGATCCAATCATCGGTTAATAAAAACCCTTTCGCCGCCAGAACTTTATAAATTCTATTAGATGGGCCATCGCTCGTACAGAAATTTAAATTAATTTTGCTACGAGCTACTGTTTCAGAATGACGTACTCCATAAGCATTTGATATAATAGTGGCATTATGCTTTATTTTTTGTAATTTTTCTAGGCGATCGCCGTACGTCTGGCCGATAAAACTAACGTCATACTCCTGGTCCAGACCTTCTCTTGGTTTTTCAAGCGATGCATCAAAGCCATCTGGTATTATAAATACATTTTTGTTATGTGGTTTGATTTCGTCAAAAACATTCTTTTTGTCAACAACCACCATATCACTGATTTTTGCTTTCTCCATAAATCCTGGATCTTGCCTAAATGTTATTAGTGGATCTGGGAACCAATATACAATAGGGCATATTTTTTTACATTCTTCAAAGACTTGTGTGTGCATAATATTACATTTTACAAATAGAACTAAATCTGGTTGTTCTTCTCTGCATATTTGAATAAGTTCAAGATCTCTTTTTTCATATCCAATTTCTTCTGCTCGGGGCCTATAATTATAAGCTAATACCTCTTCTATATCGCTACGGTTAGCCATGGCGATCGCGAAAGAAGTATCCGAAGATACTCCCGCATTATCAAAAACTGCTATATGTAAAATTTTCATCTTAATTATTTTCTCGTTGTTCGTAAAATATGAGAAGGAATATTAATATTACCCATCCCCATTGAATGTTCATAAACAAGACCTGGCCGGCCGGGATTAAATGGAATATTTAATTTTTCTCTTACTTCGTTTTCTAATTTATTTCTTTCTTCTACCAATGCTTCTGCTGTTATGTTCTGTGTCCACACATATGATATATACCCGTCTTCTGGATCTCCTTTATAAAAATCTAATTCGGTTAAATAATCAATAGAAGCTTGGTATAGTTTATCACCATTTTTCTTTTCTGTATACACATAATAGTCATTTTCTTTGACAGCATAATCAAAATAAGGAGAACCGGGATATGTAGTTATCACTGTGCAATCAAAATCTTCTGGCTCTACTTCTAGGAGCCAATTTTTTGTGTTTTCGATACTTTTTGCACTTTCGCCGGCGTGGCCTACGGACATCAAAGCTTTCACTTTAAGCCCACTATTCTTTGCTATCTCCACACACCGTGTATTATCGTCCCTTGTGGCCACTTTCTTGATATTGTGGAGGATCCTCTCATCTCCAGATTCAAATCCCGTTAAGAGCCAACGAAAGCCGGCTCTGCGCATTGCTATAGCCTGATCTTCTGTAAATAATTCAGCTTTTACGAATCCTCTTAATCTAAATTCAACTCCATTTTTATCTTGATAATCAGTAATTTTATCCATCAGAGAAATCATATTTTTGTTAACATTGAGTTCGTCATCGTAAAACATGAATCCTTGATATCCATATTTTTTATAAAGAAAATCTATCTCTTCCAAAATCGATTCACTAGAGCGTGTGCGGATCTTTCTTAAAAATGGAGAATTTCTTCCGCTGCAAAATGTACAATGAAAAGGACATCCCAGCTGTGCAATCAAACTAGTAGAATTGAAGCCCTCAATACTGTATTCATAGGTGCTCATATCGACCAAATGGCGCGCCGGCGGTGGTAATTCTGAAAAAGAGTCATTACTCAGAAATAATGAAGATTTTTTATCGTCAGCGTCGACGATACCTTTTTGTATTTTTAGGGCTTCAAAAATAGATAACTCGCCGTCTCCACAAACCAATATATCAAAAATAGATAATAGCTTTTCTACATCTTTTGTGGCGCGATCGCTCGTTTCGAGGCCTTTTTTCTTCTCCATTTTAGCAGCCGTATTCATCAAAGTACAATGGGGGCCCCCTAAAATTACTTTTGCTTCTGGCATATGTTTTTTAATGATTTTGCATATTTTTACAGAAAATGGAACTTGTGGTGTTGTTGCTGTAATTCCAAATGTAGTTGTAGCTCCGTTAACCTGAATATAATTTTTAATTACATCTAAGAAGTTTTTAATACCGCTTAGATCAATAAAATCAACCTTATATCCATTTGCTTCTAAGTTCGAAGCCACTTTCAAAACGCCCAAATGAAGAAAAACCCTTTCATCCAATAAAAATGGAGATGGAGGCGTTATTAAGCATATAGTTTTATTTTTCATTATTTTTATCTCTCGGTAATTTTATCTATGATATAGGTTATCTTTCCATATTAACATATTACGCCAAATATTATCATTGATTTTATCAAAACATGAGGTAATGTTCAAGGTATCAGCTCCCCATGGAAATTTAAAAAAAGAATGCAATTCTTCCATTGGAAGAATTCCTGCTAATTTGTTTGAATCAATTTCACCCTCATCAACGAATTTAAATATTTTATTTTTAAAATCACAATGGAAAAAGTTATCATTGTCAAAAAATTGTAAATACAACAATGTCGGCGCATTATGGTCTGCGCTGTATTCATTTGCAAATAAATCGGCTTCTTTCAAAATATCCAATTCACTGCATTCTTTTGATTTTGTTATTTGTTTAATATTGTTTTTGAATATATTTTCCCATTTTTCAATATTCTCTCTGTTGCGATTCTGGTAATCATCAAATAATATCTCGTCATCATAAAATACAATCTGTAAAGGATAGTTTGCAAAATTTTTCTCAACCATCGGCATTGTTATTTGCCAATCATTCAAAAAACAATTGTATTCTTTACAAAAATATACAAAACTAGCAAAGGGAATATAAGAAGCCGGCTTAAATTCATCATGATAGTAACGAATTAAGTCGCGATGTTTTTCTTGTGCAAGGAGCAATCCAGCCTCGTCATCCCTGTTGGCATAATATCCAGCCAATCCAAATTGCATAAGCCATAAATCAATTTTTGGAAATTGGCCCCTTAGGTTGAAAACTTGATTTCGATCCAATTTACAATCATTTTGATTTAATATAATTTTGTTATCAACTCTAAAAACTTGTGCAGAATCAATTCCAGTTGGAAATTGGCATATGGAAAATGTTGAAGTAATTTTTGTTTCTATATTTGGTCTCAATTCTGCATATCCGAAACCCATTTTTTCTAATTGCTCTTTGATATTTGTATTTTTTCTTTTAAGTCCAATGACCCAAACTTTGTTGACTGCTCGCTCACTAATCAGCTTTAGTGTTGGCCAATTCAGATGATCTGGGTGCTCGTGAGTATAAAAAATATGAGTTAATTTGTCAAAATTAATTCTATTAATATCTGTTTCTTGTAAAAGAGACCAAGAATCATTAAAAACTTTTGAGGAAAACCAGGGATCAACCAACATCAAATGCTTATCGTTCTCGAAACTCATACATGCATGGTTGATAAATTTAATTTTATAATTCGACATTCAGTCTCTCCAACAAAATTTTATATATTTTTTCTGCTGATCGGCCATCGCCATATGGGCATACCATAAATTCATCTGGTATGGGGTCAATGTTTGTCCATGAAAATATTTTTTTTAAATCTCGTGGTTTTTCTACCAATTCAGAAAAAACTCCCAAACCTTCAGCTCTTTCTGTAGTTTTTCGACAAACTAAACATTTTTTTCTTAAAAACGAAGCTTCTTCCTGGATGCCGCCACTGTCTGTTATTATCAAATGACAACTAGCCAATTCTTCAATAAATTCATTATAATTCATTGGAGGAACAACTTCAACATGTTTTAATAAATGTTCATGTTTTTTTACGTTGGGATTCGGGTGAATAGGCAAAATAAATCTTAAATCATCATATTCTTTAGCTAATTCATCAATTTCTTTAAACCACATGTGCATATTGTCATGATTTTCGCGGCGGTGCATCGTTACAATAACGGTATCGTTATATTCTATTTGGACGTCCAACAGATTATCCAAAACTGTATTTCCTACAATATATTTTTCCCCAGATACTCTTTCTGCTTCTAGGTTATCATATGCTGTTTGTGTTGGGCAAAGATGTATATCTGCTATTCTAGAAGTCAATTGCCTATTCAACTCTTCTGGATATGGATGCTCCGGATTATATGTTCTTAGGCCGGCCTCTAAATGAATTACTTTAATTTTACGATGAAACGCAGCTAGTGCAATAGAAAAAACAGATGTTGTATCGCCTTGCACCAAAACAGAATCGATATCTTTAAAAATATCATCATTATTCATTATTGAAGAAACAATTGAATCTAGACGATTCCTGCCATCTTGTATTTTTAGACGACATATCTCTTCTTTAATATCGGGTAATAGATCAACATGTTGCCCTGTAAACAAGAGTCTAAACGGTACTTTACCATCGAAAATCTTCAATAAAGGCTTGATTTTAATATATTCAGGTCTTGTTCCAAATGCTATCAATATCATTTATTTTTTAAAATCTTCCAGCCGCCGGCGATGGCATGTTTTACTATTTCATCTCTTTCTTGATAAAATATTGCATGATTCTTAACTGCGCTACTCGCCTTATCATCAACGCCGTATTCATAACCTTTCAGCGAACTATGTTTTTCAATATTACTCTTAGGATGTGGCGGACAATAAGAAGATATATTTCCATATTTTTGAGCCACATAAGCAAAATGAATATCTTCTCCATTTTCCCAAGTGAGAGGATCTTCCATCCAAAGGTATTTCAACCACTCTTTCTTAAAAAACCACGCGTGTCCCACCAAATCAACCTCAACTAAATCTTCATTTTGTGATGACCATCCGTGCCTATCGTGGTCTTTATAAGATTCATGCTTCAGTGTAACGCCGGCGCCCCCCATAATTCCTTCTTTTTGAGATATCTGTTCTAAACAATTGGAAAACCATTCTTTGCCAGGTATCGTATCATCATCAAACAAAGCTATATATTTTGTTTTTGCCAACATGGCAGCTGCGAAACGTCCATAATATTTCCAATTATAGTCATTCTTGAATATTCTATCGACACCAAGCTTGGAAAAATCAAAATTTTGATTATCTTCATGATGGTTGACCCAAACCCAAATTTCATGAGGTTTTTTTGCTTGTTTCTTAACGGCTTCAATCTGTTCTTTCAAGTATTCAGGCCTTCTATAACAATTTAATATTACTGTTATCTCTTTTTGTTTATCCTCAATTAGATGTTTGAATAAGGTGCAGGCTTTTTGAGTTCTGTCTTTGAGTTCTTCTAAAAGGCCCAGACCATGGAGGCTTAATAATTCAGATTCGCTAAAAAAACCGATTCTTTTTGGTGTCGTTAATAATTTACAATTTAATATTTTTGCTTCTGCTACAGTACGACAAAATGTTTCTAAAACTTGTGGTAGAAATAAAATTTGTTCATACTCAGATATTAAATCTAAAAATTCACTTTCTTGATTTTGCTCTATTAATTCAAACTCAATATTTTTATTGTTACAATAATCAATTGCCTCTTGCGTGCCCTTGATCAAATTAGTAGATTTTATAATTCCTAATTTTTTATCTTTTTTATTTTTTATCTTTTTTTCTAATAATTTAAACTTCTCATCAGACCACAAACTGGTTCCAATACTTATGACATTATTTAAATTCAGATTTTTTTCTAATATTTCTTTACAAATTTTACTTAAAACGATCACCTTATAGGCATTTGTATAAAACTCAACATTGGCCAACATGTTGGTTGGTATATCATAGTCTTTAAATTTTGAAGGATCTCTCGTATATACATATTTGTGATCATGCTCATAAATAATATATTTCGCTTCATTGATTAAAAAGCCTTTAACTACTTCGGGCAAGAAGATAAAGTTACTTATAATAAAAACAGAATCTTTATGCTTTCGCATAAAAGGTAAATCACAATCAGAGCTTCTTTTTATAATTAATGAAAAATTATTCTTAAGATAAGAAATTAATACTGAATCATTTGATTCGGCACCTGCAGTCAATTCGTGATGTATCATCGTATCTAAGAGTTCTTTTCGAAAATAATCTGATATAAATACAACTTTCACTACAACATCTGTATGTTAGATAAATCATCTACCCACTTATTTTGTTCTTCGCTTAATTTTAGTTGATTACCAAAAACAGTATCAACAACTATTTTATATTGATTTTCAGCTGTTAGGGTTTTATTTAAATATTTTTGAAGCTTCTTGGCTTGTTTTTTAAATCTGCCATAATCTTTGTAGACTTCCCTCATTTTAATCTTTAAAGATCCTTGTTCCGGATAACACCACATTGAGTCTTTTTGGATCACACTATCCCATATAGCTTCTTGTGGAATGGGCCCTAGGGTATATTCTACTTTTGCGTACATAGGCTTGTTTTTGATTTTATTTTTCTTGTCTTTTGTTGGCATATGAAGGAAGTCGACATGCCCGCTCCAATCAGGCGCGACGACTGGTAAGCCCTCATAAGCTGCCTCGAACAATGGCAATCCAAATCCTTCGCCATGAGTTGTCGAAACAAGCGCTTTTATTTTTGGATCGCGGTATAATTGATGTAATTCGGCATCTGTCATGTCGCCATGCAAAAGATAAATTTTACATTTTCTATTTTTATAATCTTCCTTGGATAGGGCATGCCGCAATAGGCCCTCAACGTGTTTTCTATCCATTAAAGAATTTTTGGTTAAATTCGTTTTGATAACAAGGCCCACTTCTTGATCAATAAATTCTTCAACGAACCATTGAATAGAATTAACAATATTTTTTCTCGGGCCCCATTGTGCAACTGTCAAAAAATTAAAATCAGTCTTTAGGTCCAAAGGTACCTCTACGGGTTCAATTTTCTTGACAGGATATGATATAACATGAATCGGGGTGATACAACAATAATCAGGAATAATTTTATTTGTTTCTTTTACGGTTACTTCATATTTCGTATTTTCGAACACTTGTTTTGAGTGATTTGATGGAACAATAATCAAATCCATCATATTTCCTTTCTCAATCCAAGCTGGCGCTATTTTTGTTGTCTCGATCCCAGCTGTGACTCCAATATTAACCGGTGCTAATTTTTCCCATTCATTTGGAATTGAAACTTGGATAGACATGTCAAATTCTACCTTTTGTGAATTAAGCGCCAGTGATGTCTTTTCTATTAATTTATCAAGCCATTTTCTTTCTTCATCGTCATCAACAACCCAGCCAGTATGTCCCCACCCTAGTGGAATTAAATATAGATCTAGTTTATCTTCGACTGTACGCAGGGCGCGCAGTAAAAACCTAACATGTTCTCCATACCCAGATCTTGTTAAGACCGGCCCTCTTACTAATACTTTTATCATTATGCCACCTCAATTAATTGCCATGATTTATAATTTTTTCTTGTTTTCCAAGATCCATATCTTTCATGAATATCTTCTAACAATGTGGGCCATCGTTTACCAAAATTTTCAAAATTATAATTTTCTTCAACATATTTTCGTCCCAAAAGTCCAATTTCTTTCCGCTGTTCTCTTGTTAATTCATAAATTTTCAGGAGTGCATTAATAAAATCATCTTTATTAAGTCGATCTTCATAAATATACGGTACTGTTTGAGATCCAATTATTGCTCTAGAAGCTGGTTCAATACCAACACCAAACCAATTCTCCCCATCTGTAATTTGTTCCTGGAGGCCTCCGGTCATATTAACAATAATAGGAGTGCCACACGAAAGAGACTCCAACGTTGCTAAACCAAAGCCTTCCGCATCTGATATATTGATTGTACAATCTGCATAATTATAAATTTTAGCTAAAATTTCTGGTGCAACGGCTTGCGTTGAAAATATTACTTGACCATCATTCATCTCAAGCTCTTCGATTATAGCCACCAAATCTTGACCATGTTGATCTTTCGGATTAGTGTGCATCACTAATGCTGCTTTGTCGCGACCGACTTTATCTAAAAATTCATTGAACCAGAATAACAAAGTGCCACTTTGCTTTCTTCTGGCATTTCTATTATTCCAAAAGAAAATAACTTTATTTTCCAAATTGGGCATGCCTTCTAGAACAAATTTCTTTATTTCTTCTTCGTCCAGGGGTTTAAAAATATTACTATCTACCGCATGTGGAATGTAATGACTTTCAACATCTGGTGCTACGGTTTTTACGATATCATCAGTTACTTTTGAAATAGTAGCTATCACATCTGTAGATTCATAGAAAATCTTATTAAATTTGGGATATGGATGGTTGTCCCACACATGATAATACACCATTGGTACTAAACTACGAATTTCATTTTCAATTTCCCAAAGCCATCCAAAAAATCTAGGATCTGTCATAAACCAGACAATATCGGGTTTATGGCCACGAATTGCAGATCTAATTATCTCATGGGTGCCATATCCATCGATGGGGAATATCAACCAATCGTCGCCATATGGATCAATTTTTTTAGGAGTATAGTCTAGGTGTTTTATAGCACCTCCAAGACATACAAATTGAAATTTTCCAGTTTTTAAACAAGACTCAATCATATATCTCGTTTGTGTGCCAACTCCAGAGGGAGAAAGCGGATGATCACTCAAGACCAACACCTTAATCTTCTTATTTTCTTCCATTTATAAACCTATTTTTTACACATTGTTGGATTATTGTCGAACGGACAATATCTACATGATAATTTATTTTTTACGTATCGCTTACTTTCAATATTATATAACGCTGTTGATAGTAAGTTAAGCGCATTTTTAGTTTTTCTTGGGCCGCTACTCACATGAAATATTTCTATTTGGTCTTGTTTCGCTGTTCTTTTCAAAAGAGCAAAATAAGTTTTTATTTGTTTCGGATCAATATTGTGCTTTTTGGCGAAATAATGTTTATACAAAGTTAACTGATATGTTATCAGCCTATCTTGCTTTTTTTCTTGTTTCCAGCCCCATGAACAGGTTTTCCAATCAATAATATGATATTCATCATCTTTTTTAAGAACTAAATCGATAAATCCTTTAAAGCTTTTTTCTTCGCCAATTGGCTCATATAATTTTTCTTCAACGGAAAAAACATCGTAATCTTCAAAATATTCTTTTAAGCCAGGAATCATTTGTGGTGCCAATAAAGCTCCCTGATGGCGCATACTTTGCACCAATTTGGTATCCAAAACCAAATCTTTGTCTTCTTTGGCCAAGATTCTCAATTCGTTTAAGAATTGCAATTCAAAATATTCTTCTGGTTTTTCTGTTAATTCTTCAGCAACGAATTTTTCTCCCACGGTGTGCAAAGCTTTTCCAAAAGAAGTATATTCATTCCCTTTAAAAAATCTTAAACCATCGATATATTCTAATTTATGTCGCCACGAACACTCTGCCCATGTTTTAAGTTCAGAGTACGATATGTGTTTTTTCATTTCTTAGTAGTATTTTTCTTTGTACGTTTAGTTTTTGTAGTACTTTTCTTTAATATAGGCCCCGCTTTCTCGAAAGTAAATGTAATTGAACATGTTTTTCGTGGTAGTGCATATGTTGCATCATAATAATCATCGGCGCTGACTAACTCTAATTTACTTTCTTCTAAAATTATTTTTCTCAAATCTTGGTGTATCCACATACAGCCACGATCTTCAGGTCTTTTAGGGGGAATAGTAACTTTAACTTCTAAAGCCTTGTCTATCTTCTCATCAACTTCGAATACAAGTTCGTATCCATTAATTTGTTTTTTAAAATTTTTCATTTTAATTAATTCTCCTAATATTGAAATTCTAAAATATTTTTTATTTTTGCAAAAAGTTTTGGACTAATATTAGATAATTCTCTTCCATCTCCCAATATATATTCTTCAAAACCAGTAGCAAAATATTCTTGTAATGATGTAATGGCATACGGAGTTATCAGAAGTCCGTGATTTGTCAAATTATTTATCTTCTCATAAGTAACGGTCTTGTAAAAAAAATCATCAAGAGTTTTAGTATAGTCTAGCATGTTAAAATCATAATTGTCGACGTCGAGGCCTTCATATTTCAAGATATGTTTCAATAAAGTTCTTTTTTTAAGAAATTCATCTTTTATTTGACCATCGCCGTATAACTCTGATTCAAAGTATACTTCTAGAGCATGCGCGAATTCGTGAACAATATCGTCTATAATATCGTTTAAATCATCTTGTTCGTTTGAAATGTATAATGTACTATCTTGATAAAACGCGTTTACTTCTCTTTCATCAAAAACCGGACTGTCCAATATTATTATTGATTTTATTATTGATTTAAAAATTATCGGTAAAAGAGATTCTAAATTTTTGACCAGATCGCTAATATTGAAATCATTTTCAACCTTTAGGCGATCTTGAATAATAATTGGCACTTTATTAAATAATAAATATTCATTTTTTGTGTTATGGCGCTTATTAATATATTCTTGAATCTTATTCATTATTTGAATTCATAGATTTTTCTGCTTCAGTCAAGTCTGCCAAAGCTTGTTCATAACCTCTAAAAAAATTCTCTTCAGCTATAGCCATCAAAAATTCTGGAAATTCGCTTGACATCGTTTCAATGATCATTTCAACGGTCACGTCTCCACTGGCCGGTCCGTGTTGAGATCCTACATATTCTACAAGCCATCTTTTAAGCTCTGTATCTGGCATTGGTGTTTCGAAAAGCACCGGATTTTGTTCATGTGTGTTCATATTTAATTTCCTTTTTAATTAAGTAAGACCTGGAGTCAATACTACCAGACATGTCAGACTTTGTTAAAGTATTTTTGAAGCCAATGTTGCAACTTTTGATCTCTCGCCTTTCTTGAGGGTTATATGAGCTGCAACTTCATGTTCTTTAAATTTTTCAATTGCATAAGAAAGGCCATTGGAGGTGGCATCTAAATATGTATTATCAATTTGTTCGATATCGCCAGTTAAAATAATTTTAGAATTCTCACCAATTCTTGTAACAATTGTTTTTAATTCATGAACTGTGAGATTTTGGGCCTCGTCAATGATTACGAATGCATTTGAAATAGATCTGCCTCGAATATAAGTTAAAGCTTCAATCTCAATTGTTCCTTGTTCTATCAATAAAGACATTGTATCTTTTCTATCACCCATTAAAAATTCTAAATTATCTTGTACGGGCATAATCCATGGGCCCATTTTTTCTTCGAGGCTGCCAGGCAAAAATCCAATATCTCTGCCAACAGGCTGAATTGGTCGCGATACTACTAATTTTTTGTATCTATTCTGATCTAATACCTGATTTAATCCAGCTGCAATTGCTAATAAAGTTTTTCCGCAGCCGGCGGGGCCAATCATTGAAATAACTGGAATATCTTCGTTCATCAACATATCTAAAGCGAATGCTTGTTCTTTATTTCTAGCTCTTAAACCCCAAATACCTTTGTTTTTATATTCATCAATTTTCTGTAAAGGCGTCTGGTTATTAACAAATTTAGCCAAGGCGGCATGTTTGGGATCAGAATTTGATAGAAGCATTACATATTGATTTGGATAAAATTTGCCCTCAACAGTCGCCGCCATAATATCTTCGCCGGCATAGAACCTATCTATCACAGGATCATCGACTAAATGGGTCTTAAAGCCATCGTAAAGCTCTTGGATGTCCGAGACTACCTGATCCTCTATATAATCCTCTGAAGGCATCTCTAATGCGTCGCACTTGATACGCATATTAATGTCTCGGGATATCACAATTACCTTACGTTTTGGATTATCTCGTTTTTCAGTTAAGGCTGTCGCGACAATTTGATTATCTGCATTTGTTTCATCCAGCCCGGTTGGCATTAAATCTGGATCATACATTTTAACAGATAATATGCCTTTACCCTTTTGCAGGCGAACTCCTTTGTGCAAATTCCCCTTTTCTCTCAAATTATCAAGAATACGTATTGAATGGCGCGCATTTAGGCCTACACCATCTTGCCTTTTTTTATGTTTATCGATTTCTTCTAAAACTTTTAAAGGAATTATAATATCATTATTGTTGAATGAAAATATAGACTTAGCATTGGTTAAAAATACATTTGTATCCAGAACATAGGTTTTTTTCATATTTTTCTTTAAACTAAAAATAATTATAATAGAATGTTACGTTTAAAAAAAGTATTTTTCTATCTTATAATTTTTCTTTTTACAACTTTAACTAGTTGTGTGTATCCAAATATTCAGTCATTTGATCCTGTTGAAAATCTTTTAAAAAAAACAAAAAAATCATTTGTGAAAATAGAAGTTGCAGTTTGGAACTTAGATTGTATTGAATTGGAAGGTGATAAAAAAGAATGTACGAAAGAAAAAATAGGGGGCGCCTGGGGTTCTGGATCTGTTGTTAATTATCGAGGAAAGAAACATATATTAACAGTAGCTCATATATGCCAAAGTGATCGTTTAAACGCCATGGCAAAAATGACACAACAGCAGCTCGTATATGATTTTTCAGTAACGATTGAAGCAAATGACTGGGATTCTTATAATGCAATACCGATCAAAATTGATCATGAAAACGATATATGCTTGATGTTTGTAGATGGTATTGACGCTCCATTTTTAAGACTTTCTAATAAAGAGCCGCTATATGGAGAAAAAATATACACAGTAGCCTCGCCTGGAGGGCTAGCTAAAAACGGAATGGTGCCAACATTTGAAGGCAGGTTTCTTGGAATTAATGATGGCAGCGCTTTTTATAGTGTGCCGGCAATGGGAGGCTCAAGCGGATCTCCACTTATCAACAAAAAAGGTGAAATAATCGGTGTTACACATTCTGTATATGCATATTTTCACCACGTAACGGTATCAACTACTTTTAGAGAATTATGGAAGTTCATCAACAATTGATTCTCTTTCTTCGAACATTATTCCAACTCGATATCGTGGATTAATCTTTTTGATTCGTTCTGTCAAGCTTTCTAACATGTAATATTCTACTGGATTTTGAGAATCGCGATTCTCCCAGACGTAAACAGTTTTTACTTCGCTATCTAATGTTTTAAATTCATATTCTATATCGTAAGAAATAAAAGCATCGATTGATTCTTCTTCTACTATTTTTTTAATTAAATTTAATTCATATTTTTTATTTTTGTCTGTCTTACTCATTTGACAAAACTTGTGTATACAAATTTTCTATTTGTCTGACGTCTCTCGCGCTTCCAACTTGCCAAACAAGCTCTATGCCCAATTCTCTGCAAAGATCGATTTCTGGGGTATTTTCTGGTGTTCTATAACCACCATTTCCGAATATGTCTGGCTTAAGTTCGCGAAGAGTTTCGCGAACTGTTCCATCTTCATCTTTGGCGTCAATAACATCGATAACCCCAGGCATTTTTTTTAAAAGAAATTTTCTTTTTTCACGAGGCAAAAAAAGATGATGCTTCCTTTTTGAAAGCCAGCGATCTGAATTTAATATTATTACCACATCTCCAAGTCTTGAAGCATGTGATATCATTTTAGTTTGGCCAATGGTAGGGGGATCAAAACCTCCACTTAAAGCAATAATTTTTCTCATTTTTAAGATATCTTACTTTTTACAGATATGATATCCCAATCGCTCTTTTTATGCCTCTTATTAAGATCAACTCTGTATACATATGCGCCTGGGCATGCCTCTGCAAATGATTTTGCCATAACCTCTAGGGTTTCGGCGCGCCGAGTCAGTTGATCAAAAAAAGTAAAATAATATTTTTTATTTCTCATATTAATCCAATAATAGTTTTTTATTTTTTTCTTTTATTTCAGAAATTTCATCGTTGATTACAAATTCTTCCAAATGCATTTCTGCTAAATGGGGATATTTTTTAATCAATTCTTTGAGGGTCATATTTTCCTCCCTCATTAGCTCTTTTATTTTTTTTATTACGTTTGACATTTTTCTTTTTTTCTTTTTTGATTGGCTCAAAATCTGGATGTAAGCGAGTTTTTACAACAAATTGATTTCGCGATGATAAGAAATGTACCTTGACTTGCATTCCTTTATGCTTGTCATCATTTTCCCAAATACGTAAAAGCTTATTACGCAGTGCGTCAGCTGATTCATAATTTTGATGGAATGAGTCATATTTCCATGGTTTTGCAATTTTAACCACTTCTTCTTTTAACATTTTTATTCCTCAATCAACCGTTGTTATCACGATCTAGATTGCTAAGTATAAGGCCTCGCAAGAATGCGCTGCGTGATACACTGATGCCTATAGATTTAATAAGCTTTTCTCTAGCTTGGTCTATTTCTTTAATTTCGCTGGTTAATAGTCTAACTGTTACCCATTTATTTTTCATATCGTCGCCTTTAGCTAACTTTTTTTGTTTCAGCATATTTTACCTATTTGTTTTGTAGAGTTGTTATAACTCGTTTCATATCATTGGCAACCTGGCTCTTGAAAGTACTAATTTCTCCCTTCAAGACAGCTAGTTCATCGGCGAGTTGTCCCACCCGACCTGTTAAGTGCCCAATTGTATTTTTTTGATCATCTACAACTTTTACTAGTTCTGCATTAGTCATTATCGACCTCCTTCAAATATAATATAACATATAAGTAATAACATGTTAATCTTTAGTAAACCAATTTTCTACATTAAATTTCTTTATTAGTTTGCGAAATTCATTTTTATTAATACCCAGCATCGATGCTGCTTCATTTTTGGTTCGACATGCACTATGAGCATATTTTAAAACTGCATCTTTTGCAATGTTTGGAATTTCTTTCCAAATATTTAGACCATATAATTTTCCATTAACTGAGTTGGCAGCCAATTCTAATCGAAGAGCGATAATTTCTTCGAGGGTCAGAGCAGAGAGCATGATTTCGAAATCGGTTGTGATCTTGGCCTCGGACTTTAACTTGTTTGAGATGGAATAGTAATCTTGGCCAGGTTTGGAATATTTCTTTCTTTTAAATTTCCACATTACTTTCCTGTTACGAAATAATAACCTAAATCAGCATAATCTTTTTTATTTCTTGCTGTAGGCTCCATAATTCCAGGAAATACGGTCATTAAAGAAACTAATTTTCGCGATCCAATTCTTCCCAAGTCAGCAACAATTAAATTAACTAATTGTGTGGGCTGTAGTGGAGCATCAATAATTGCAACATCTTGTTGTGAAAGATATTTTTTATTAGGATCTGGCTCTCCTTGAAGTTCGTTTCCTTCTTCATCAAAAATTTTAAGGCCTTGATCTAAAAGACTTGGAATTGCAGCATTATTTCTAATTGGTTCTTTAAAATCAAAAATACTGGATTGTTTTCCAGATAATTTAGGATCATCCTGCGAAATTAATGAATCAAGGCCAATTTCTTGGCCAGTATCAATACTAAACCATTTTATTTTAGTACCATATGGTGATCGATCGATTTCTGATGGTTTTTTATTTTGTATAATATCAACAACCAGATTTGTTAAAGCTTGATCGGATCTGAAAGTGTCATTAAATTTCGAACCTGGTATATCTGATTCTCTAGAATGGGAAAATTTAGCATGTTCAAATGTTCCATCTAAATTTAAAAATATATATTTTCCACCCGCATCAACCAGATTAGTCGATTTTAAATTTTTTGCGTATTTCTGCAAAAATTTATTTTTTGACAAAAGATTTTTTGCTATTCTTAATTTTGTTTTTTTTGCTTGTCTAGCGGATCCTTTAATTCCGCCTTCTGCTTCATCCAAATACTTTCGCCAATTTTCAAGCAGGAGTTTCATCTATATTCTCTCCTTCGGCTATTCCTTGTGATTTCATGAAAAATGCTGGTATACTTCCGACTGTGCAACCCAATATTAATCCGATTAATCCAGACCATTTAAACATTTTTGCCAAAAATGGATGATAATTTGCTTCTATTTCTCTGGAGTAAGCAGTTTTTCGAGGATTAACTAAATAACGCTTAATGCGATCATTTAATTTGGCAAAAAATCCGCCTCCGGCGTCAGATACAGTATTTGATTGACTTGCAGCGACCCAGGTGCCGAAGCCGAAATTCGTCATTAAAAAGTCATCTATACCATTACCTACCATCACTAAAACAAAATTATCAAAAAATCCAAAAATGAATTCTGCGGTAGCGTTAACCATCATGGCTCTTAAAAATCGTGCCACGGAAGGGTCAGGTAAATCACCCATTACTTGCTCAACTTCTTTCATTATACTCTGATAAATTGCATCATTTGTTAACATTTCTAGTTCTTTTTTTGCGTCTTTCCATTCTTTTGATTCTTTCGCTGTTTCTTGAAGTATCCACTCTAATGTTTCTTTTGATTCTTCATATGATTCTGCTTGATTTAATTTGTCTTCTAAAATTTGCCACATTGACCACCTGGACGCTAAAACCTGATTTCTAACTTTTAGTCGTTGTAAAAGATTCCATTTGCTATATTTCCATTCTTTTTCGTCTTTTTCGTATATAACCTCTTCTTGAAGCGCTGCTTCTCCCTTTTTTTCTTCAACCATTATTGCAGCGACATTCATTGCTGCAATTATTGGATTTAGACTAGCTTTGAGATTTTCTGGTGGATTGGCCAAAAGTTCATTCCAGTGTTGTCCCATAGTTTCCGGAAGATTTGAAATTATATTTTCTTTAGCTGTTCCGAGAGTACTGTGTAATTCTTTTAATTTTCCAGGAATTTTAAGTATTTGTGATATTTTTTCACCAACATTCTTGAGAGCATTTCGAATACCAGCCTCCTGAAGTAAAATCAAATCTTCTTCAAGCAATTGTTCTGTTTTGAGTACCTGACTTTCATACTCTCTCCAACCTTCCATTATTAATTTCATGTCATTCATAATTAAAATCCTAATTCTTTCTCTTGGCCAAGAGTTTCGCCAGAAACATCAGTACTGGCAGCTTCCTGATCCATTTGACTGGGATCATAATCTGGACTTTCTGGTTCTTCTACTGGCGACATGTCATTTTCAAACTTATCGAAATATAATTTTGTATTTGTTAAAAGATAATCATAGAATAAATCCTGATCCTGGGGAGCACCAGTAAGTTCATCATATTTTGAAACAATTTGCTTTGAAATTTTCTTAAAAGTATCAAATGCAGCGTTTCTTCCAACTTCGTTTTCGCCCTCAATACCAAATTGTTCTTTTTCATCTTCAGTAGAGACCGGCTCATCACTTAATTCTGCCTCTTCATCTCTCTTTTCTTTTTCTGAACGAACATCAATAAAATCTGGATCATCCTCTGGACTTAGTGTAACTGTTAAATCTTCTTCCTCTTCTAATTCTTCCTCCGCGAGAGCCATCTGAGGGGATCCCATCATGGCTTGTGTTGTTACTTTCAGAGGCTCAATTGTATCTTGAATTGCTTTGAGGACGTGATTTCTGAAAGATTCTCTTTGATCTTCATCACTTGTAAGAGTTTTATAATCATCTTCCAAAGTAGGAATAATATTTTTCAGAAGTTTTTCCAAGAAATTAATTCCGGTCGATTGATGCGGCGCAGGATCCGTATCTCCGGTTGTTGTTTTTTCCATAAGAACTAATTTACGAACAACTTTGCGTAATCTTTGTTCTTCTAGAGCTTCTTCCTGTCTTTCATTCTCATTTTTGGCATTAATTTTTTTAATTCCCTCACGAATAATCTTACGTAAGCGAATTTCTTCATATATTTTGTGTCTATCCATTTGTTCCATCCCTTCTCTAATTAGTCCTTCAGGTTCTCTTTTTCCTGCTGCACCCTGAACTGCACCGACAGCAGAAATTTCTTCAATTTCCTCTTTATCACTGTCACGTTTGCCAACCGGGCCCTTATGTTGAAGTGGCGCAGTGACTGCGGCGCCTGGTACGGATGCCATTGGCGTTGGACGCGTCACTGGAGTCTTCATTGCTGGTATGGGAGGCGCTGTGATTTCTTCTAGATCTTCCTCTTCGAGATATCCTCCGGAATACATTCCAAGAGCTTTTCCAACAGCTTGTTTTTGTGTTAGGCCTTCTTTGTTCTTTAAAAATGAAATTTTTGTAGATACTTTTTTTCTATCTTTTTTAGTTTTTGGTTTTTTCTTCTTTTTCTTTTCGTCTAACATCACTTCTTCAATTAGCCCAAGAAAGATGCCGAGCGGCATGCCCTGCACCTCCTCGTTGAGTGTACCAGATTCAAACTTTTCTTTAAATAAATTAAAGAGGTCTTCATCAAAGAAACCCATAACATCAGCAAATAATTTTTCATCACCGTCAGCCAAAGCTGCGCGACAAGTTGTTCCACACATTTCGCCATATCCAGCAATATCCAAAGAGATATGAGGAGCTATAACCAAATATCCATGTTCCGTAAATGGCCTGAGATTCTCTTTATTTGACTCAAACTCCTGGAAATAAGTTAAGCCACCCCTTTTTTTCTCTCCAACACGAAAACGAGGATCTCCTTCCATATCTTTGTTGCCAACCATGAAAGCAACTGAAGTTGTTTCTGGATCATAACTGGTTAATATTTCTTCTGCTTTATATGGATTTTTAACTTGCACGATCTGACTTCCTGGAATTCCATGAGCCAACATCGCTTCTTTTTTCTCTTCAAAATTTAATGGAGATTTCGGAGGATTAACAACATTTGAGGTAGCAACATATACATTTTCTTCACCAAATTGATTCTGAAGCCATTTAAAAGCTTCTGCGTGATGTCTTCCCATTGGCTGAAATCTACCAGGATAAATTGCAACAACATTTTGAATTCCATCAGCTTGTGCTTCAGAAAGTTGCATTGCTGGAATATTACCTCGACCATATTGAAATAATCCAAGAAGCTGATTCATTGGAGCAAAATTACCTGTAAATTTATAGGTGTAACCATCATAATCAAAGACAAAACCTTCGGCTGCTGTAGTAACATTTTCAGCAGATTTTAATTTTTGCATTTGTTTACGAAGAATTTCCATTGCTTCTTCATTTCCTGAAGCCTCAATACCATCGATCGCTTTTTGTGTCAATACTTTAAGTCTTCTTACTTCCGGATTTTGATCTAGAATAAAAGCACTTTGAAGATCACGAATCATTTCAACGGAGAAATCATGAACAACATCTTCTAAGGGCTGAATTGCATTTTGAAGTAAGATTTTTGAATTAGAGACAAGCATGATAACGGCTTGAGTTTGTGTTGGATCGAGATCTTTCTTGATTTCTCGAATGTTAATTCCTTTGACCCCGAGCAATCTTTTAATTAAAAGATTTTCTTTTTCTTCGGGCAAAGAAATCTGATTTCTGATCATTGGCAATAAACGAGCGATAACATATTCGCCAACTGTTTGATTGTCTGATATTCCAGTATCATCTAAGACGCGATTTAAACGATCTAAGGCATAATTTAATTGTTCTCCATCTGATAACGCTTCGAGCTGACGAATTTGATTAACTTGAACTTTGAATTTCTGATTAGTATTAATCTCTTGTACGTGATCTAAAGAACGTTCTAATTTAACAGCATTAGGCCCAACATTGATATCTGGTAACTCGGCTCCAGTTTGTGGATCGATTGCTTCATGTCCAACTCTGTGAATATTAAGAAGTTTTGTATCATAATTGATCACATTCGCATTTCTTGGATCCTGAATCTCAGAATTAAAAAACACAATCATATTGACGCCGTCTCCGAATATTTCTCTTTGAGTCTTTTCTGGAAATGATCTAGCTACTGTTTCGAATGATTCAAATGCTTCATTAAAAGCTTTTTCGAGATCACCACGAGCTTCGAACTTGCTTGCTAGACCAGCAGCATCCAGCCCGCCTGGAGGATGTTTTCTGACAATCTCTGTTTTGCCTGTTTCTTCATTTTTTACGCGATATAATCCAATCAAGTTTGATTTATTACGAACAGCTTTTGCCTTTCCTTCGGCAACGTTATAGCCAACATATAGATTTTGTCCGTCAGTTTTTTCTGTACCTTCTAATTCACCATTAGCTGCATCTTTAAAAATATTCATCATCTGAGAAAACCTCAGATTTGGATTGTCATAAAGATGTGACATATGTCCAGCTCTGCCGCCCATAATTAATCCTCTTATTTAGTCCATTTTTTGACAAGCATCTCAAAAAGCATTTGATCTTTCTTCGAGGTAAATGTTTCTTGTAAGCCGGCCTCTTCAATCCAGGCAGGCTCAACAATTGCCCCACCACCAGGAAAGCCTTCTTCTTCAAGTTCTTCTTTCCTATCTCGTTTTCCCGGCGCGGATCGGACCGGGTCGCCAACATCGGGGGTCACTGTGGGCGCCTGGCCTGGGATTTTGTCTAAGCCCGGGACGGCGTCGACGGGCTTATAATCCTGGCCCGGGAGGTTCCTCGTCGTCCTTCCTTGGCCCGTGCGGTATGGAGGTGTCGACAAAGGGTTCTCGACCATCTGCGTTAGTTCGTCCAATAAATCTTCTTCATCTCTGCTGGCCGGGGATCCCATAGTATCCACCATTTCTTCAACATTTTTATCATCGCGCTTGGCAGTAAACGCGGCTGGCGATGTCGATGGTGCAGAGGAAGGAACGTTGCTCTTCGGCGTGATCGATTGATCTGTGCGTATAGCTGCGGGTGTCTTTCCTTCGTAGCCGTGCGGGTCGAATGAAAAGTTAGTACGCATCGACGGGGTATTCGAGACTCGGTCGAAGTCCACCTCTGTCCCTTTTGGCGCTGGGGTAAGTCCAACTTCTTCAATCTCTTTTTTTTCATCGCGTTTGCTGGGCGGCGGTACCGGCTTCGATGTCGGCACAGGCGTGCCAGCTGTATCTGTTGAAGTATCGCCAATTGGTGGTACGGTCTCACGAATCTTCTTCTCTTCTAATACTCTTTTAATAGTATTGGTTACAACCGTTTTAAGTTGTTTCTTTGTTAAACCTTTCATTTTATTCTCCTTTAAAACTAAATGTTCGTTAAACATCTGCAAAAAATCTCTAACTAAAAAACCATTGCCTAATAAATAGGCTTCTCCTTCCATTCGTCTCATATGCGGATCTTTTTGTGCATAATCTGCTGGCAGGGGCCCTGTATCTTTAAAATCACCTCGACAATTTTGTGCGTGATGAACCAATTCATGAGATAACGATCTTAACATATCTTTGGGATGTCTGTTATCAACAAAAATAGTAATTTTCATTGCTTCTGGATCATAATAAGCAGTTTTTCCCCACGGATCTTTTGCATTTTCAGGGTCTGAGATTAATGCTACATTGACATCTTGATCGAATCCTAACTTTTCTTTGACATATGGATAAAAACGTGATACAATATTTTCTAAAGTACTTAAGTCTTTATTAGATTTATTAATTAAATTACATTGTTCTTCTAGTTTGTATTTGGTTCTGCCAGTACCAGCGGTTGGAGTATATTTATGTATTTTAGCAGCTGCAGAAGAGAATTTACCTTCAAATAATGCATCTTTAAACCATAAAGAAAATATTCTAAGGCCTTCTACGATATTTGCTTCAACATTAAAATTTTCATAAGTTTGCCCATACAAGGCATGTATATTCTGCATACCAGTTATTAATTCATTTGATATTTCTTTTTCTGGCTCAACAGCTGCGGCTGCCGGATTCATCATCATATCTGGCGCATCAACCATTTCAGCTTCTTTTTGTAAGCGACGTTGCCGGCGTCTCCGCGAAGCTCGTCGTATATTCTCAAGTTCTTCTGCCTCTTCTGCTTCCTTATCTCTTGGAGGCTCTGCAGAAAAACGTTCAATTTTATTACCAGCAGATTGCGCAACGTTGTTTAGTGTTTTCTCTACATTCAAAGCTAATCCAGCCATATCATCTCTAAAAGCAGTCACAAGGTGTAATAAAGCATATATAATTTGAAGTGAATCAATATATTGCAAACCTTCTTTCTCTGTGAAAAATATAATAGGATGGCTTAGCTTTTTTGTTTTAGCTACTTTATGTAAATTTGATATTCCCTTGGTTATAAATTGTTTAAATCTATTCTCTACTCTTTCATTATTAGCCAAACTATCTTCAACTGATTTGTATTGAAGTTGAAATTTTTTAACCAGTTGTTCAATTGGCGATTGTACATTTTGAGGTGAAATTTCACCATTAGCTATTTGTTGAATAATCTTACCAAGTTCTATAGCAAAACTTTCATTCTCATTAATCAAGAATGTCAAATTCGATTCTTTTTTCAGGCCCTCCGCCTTAATATCAGATATATTGCTTAAAGCTTTCACATCTCTTAAGAGATCTTTGGTAATACCAAATATTCCTGGAAAGATTCTGGAAAGATTTCTAGAACTTTCCTTTTCCTTTATTAATATTTCATTAACTTTCTGCCAAAAAAGCTCAAATTCTCCATCTTGTATGACTTTGTTTTTCATAGAAGATAAGATTACAAAATCTTTGCTTACCTGAGCCGGCCTACGATTAAGTAATTTATCGAGCTTTTTTTCATGAGTTTCAAGATCAAAAAGCGCCTCCTCGGCCTCTGCCGCGGGCTCTTCTTCGATTTCGTTAATGATTTTTTTATTTTCTTTTAAAATTATCTTTAATTTCATTAACTTCCTCCAAATCCAACTGGGGCAGATTTAGATCTCTTATAACTAGGTTTCTTACTAAAAGGGGGAACATTTTTTTGGCCACCAAAACCAATTAAAAATTTCTTTTTAAGATGATGTCTTTGTTTGATTTTTCTTTGAAAATTAACTTCTTCGATAACTGGATCAAAAGATTCGTTAACTTCTTCTTCCAAATTTCCAATCATGATTTTGAGAGAGCCGCGGATGTCGCTATGCAAAGACATGATTCGATCATAAGACTTATTAAGCAAATCATAAAGTAATTTTAAATAACCGGATCTGCGCAACATTTTGAATGTTAAATTCTCTGGAGAATAAATTCCATCTCTTTCCAGTCCACCTCGACGCAAATCTTTAATCTTTTCTTTTAGGTGGCGCGCCCCATCCAAACTTTTATGATATTCTTTGGATTCAAATAAATCATAAATTCTTTCAATTTGATCAACAAGATTATTTGTTTTCTTTTCAGTTGTTTCTAAATCAATATCATATTCAGCTCTTTTTGGTTCTTTGATCCATTCATCATTCATAACAGAATAAACGCTATCAGAGACATGTGGCTCTTTTTCATTTTGAACATATATCTCAACTTCATGATCATTTATTTTGATATTATGTTTATTATTCCATACAAATATCTTGCCTCCAAAATATTCTTTGACTAAGTCTTCATTCTCATCAATATCTGAAAAATCTAATATTAGATGTATATCAACATCCGAATATTTTGACCAATTATATCCAGCCAGCGAACCGGTTAATGTAATATCTTTTAATTTAACTGCCGGCGGCAGATTCAATGATTCAAAGAATTCTTCAGCAATTTCAAGTAATTTTTGTCGAATTGCTTTTTTAAACATCATACGATTATTCCAAAAAGATGCATGCAGTTTATCTTTTGGAATAAGCGAATCAACATCGATTTCTGTTTCTCTTTTAAATTCTTCCCAAAGTGCGTTCATTTTAGATTATCCAATTTTCCTTCGAGGCGTCCAATAATTCTAAGTATTTCATTATTATTATCTTTTATTTTATCAATATTTGATCGGATTAGTTCAATTTCATGCTCAACTCTTTCAATTCGTTCATCACCAACATTTTGAATCCAAAAAATAATCCCAGCAACAGTTGTTACGATTGCGACACCAAGCAAGATGTAATCACGAAGTGAACTAACATTTATATTCGAACCAGAATTTTCATTGCTCATCTTCTATTCCTATTTTTTCTTTTTTTCATTCTTTCTTCAATTCTTTTTAAACGTTTAATTATTCTTGTTTGTTCAATTTGAGGCGACGAATTATCAATTATTTCAATATTATTAATTGTTGGATTCGGATCTTTTGTGACAGCCATTACTGCAAACGTACACAAAGAGCTTACAAAGAAAAATATTGATAAAACAAAAAATACAAAACATATTTTTCCACGACGCATATTACAAGATTCCTCCGCCATAATATAATAAGTAGTTTTCTATTGACTTCAAAAAAATAATATATATAATATAGTTGTGAGTACTATAGAATCATTCTAGTTACTTAAGAGATAGATTTTATATGTTAACGATAAAATTGAAAAATATCGACACTCGTTTAAGAATCACAACCTTGCTACTGATATTGATATTGGTAACGTTTTTGTCTTATTGTGTAAACTCACAAAATTCAGGATATTCTCACACAGAAGATGTTGTTGAGGATGTTGTGGATACTCCCTTGTATGATCAAGATATAATAATTATTCCCTGGGAAGAAGATATTGCCCCAGAGCCAGAATGTATAGAATGCAAGTGGTACTTTTGTCCACCTCTCAACGAAATTTGGAAAAAAGAAATATGTATGAACAATTGCGAGGATCCTCCGACACTTTATTCCGAATCTGAATGCATTCAATATATGGAATGCGACCCAACACAATATCTTATTGATGAAATCGATTGTATGACCCAAGATGGTTATCCAGGTACCCAACAAAAGGTTTGCAATAAGGGAATAATACAATATACAGATTGTGTTACAAATTGTGATGAGGAAACATGTAATTATGAAGATGATGATTGCGATGCTATTATTGATGAAGGCCAATTAAATGAATGTGGCGAATGTGGCATTGTTCCACATGAGGAATGCAATGGCTTCGACGACGACTGTGATGGTGACACAGATGAAAATTTAATTCAGCCTTGTACAACCGCCTGCGGCGCAGGCTATGAAATATGTTATGAAGGAAACTGGATATCTTGTACTGCTCCACCAGAACAAGATGAGATCTGTGATGGGCTCGACAACGACTGCGATGGGCAGATTGATGAAGGATTAGAATGTGTTTGTACAATACAGGATCTTGGTGTGTTATTTCCTTGTCAAGATGATCCGCTATTATGTGGCCAAGGCTACAAAACATGTCAATGTTTAGATCCTGACTGTAAAAACCTTGCAATGACAGAATGTTATGCTTTATGTTATTGGGTACCTTCAGGAAATCCAAATGAAATTTGTGATCCTTTGATCGGAATGGAATTAAGTCAGGAAAAATGTAATAATTTTGATGATAATTGTAACCAGCTAATTGATGAAGATCTTTATGCACCTTGTTATACCGGCCCAGAAGGTACAATTATGGTTGGCATATGTATACCGGGCGAAATGACTTGTGATGCTGGAACTTGGGGAAGTTATGATGATAATGAAAACTTTGTTCCATTTTATTGCAAAGATGAAATAGTTCCCCAACAAGAAATTTGCAACGGCCTCGACGACGACTGCGATGGCATAGCAGATTGGGGTGAGGAAATGAAAGAAACTGATGTTCTTTTTATTGTTGATTGGTCTGGCTCAATGGGCGATGAAATGACGGCCGTGATGATAGCTTTAAATCAGTTTGCACAAAATTTTAGTGATGAAGATGTTATTAAGTGGGCTTTTATGAGAGGACCGGTGGCTGTATTACCTTCACCTAGTCACGAACGATTAGAACTGCAACAGGACTTAACAGGGTTCACAGACTTTTTAGCCTCGTTGGCCGGCATGGATACTAGTATGCAATCAATGAGCACAGCACTCGAAATGCTTCTGGATGCAATATATTTATCGGTTCATAATATTACTGCAACACTTCCGAGTCCTATTTCTAACTTTTTGTGGTCCGGACAAACCGGCAATTCGTATTACGTAACGGAATCAATTCCGCCCCTACAAAATTTCAATGTAAGTTGGCGTCCAGCAGCTGACCGAATAATCATCGTTTTTAGTGATGAAGTACCCCAAAGCTACCTTGACCCTGAATTAACCGTAGAAGACGTTAAAACGGCCGTCTCCGGTACGCCTCAGCTTAAATTATACACATTTTCTCGATCTGCAGGCTCCGTGCAGTGGGAGGAGCTAGCTAACGCTGGAAATGGAAATTGGTACAAATTAACAAACAATCCTACAGAAATGTATGCCAGCTTAATGGAAATTCTTGATGAAATTTGTAAAGGAGGCGCGGATGAATGATCAAAAAAATAATTATTTTTCTTGTTATTTTAATATTTGGTGTCACTTGTAGCAATCATAATTCTACAATTTTTCTTAAAAATACTCATAAATTAGTATACAAAAGATCACAATGCGATTCAAATAAGAAATTTCCTCAAATGATCCTGATTCCTTATTTCGAAACTGCGACACAAGTAGTACCAGATTGCAGAACATATCCTGTGCACCAAACAGCATTAGCTTTATTTGTTTTTTATCATCAATGGCTAGAATACTTCGAAGACAATAATATGGCAGTCAGAGGAATGCTTGAAAAAGTTATGATTACCTGGGGAACAAAAAAGCGTACTAGCAGCCGCGGGTTTGATTTGAAAGGAGAGCCTTTTGAAAATCGGAATATATTAGGTATTGTAGAATCTGAGAACATGATATGGGTTTGGCAAGGATACAACCATAGAATATCTGAAAGTGCTTTATTTCACGAATTGGTACATTTAGCAATAAGAACAAAAAACGGCAAACACGGAGATCCGGATCATGAAGGATCTAAGTATAGAGGTTGGACGTCAGCTCATTCCAGAATGATAATTGAAACCAAACAAATGTTACGCGCCTTTGAATTATAATAACTATTTATTTAGATATATTAAGGATATTTTATGTTTAATGACATGTTTGAGAATTATCGTCACTTCTTAGCTAGCGATGAAGAGCAACTTCTTATTGAAGGCCGTGAAACAGATGCTATGGATAGGGTTATTCATGGATTTCGCAAAACAAATGTTAATGTAAGAGAAGAACTACAATCTTTAATGAATCAGTATCTAGATCTAGATAAAGAACAGTTCGACGGCCGACAAAAATATGCTCTTTGGATTGCAAAACATTTAAGCAATGCCGCCATAGACGGAAAGATTGAAGCCGAAGACGCGCCGGCTTTAGATAAACTAGATATAATCAAAAATAAGCTGTTTCGGATGCATCGCCGCCTGCTTCGTAGAATACCACAATATCACGAATTAGCTAATCGTAATTTAATTAATAAAGATATTAATAGTTTTAAAGAGCCCGAGGACTTCTCGCGAGAAGTTGAATTAGCTTGGAATAGGCTTGAAATAAAAAAGAAGAAAGAAGAACAGCGCGCCGACGCCAAAGAGAATTCTGCTGTAATTGATAATAATGAAGATTTTAGACTAGTAAGGCCTTTAACTCACGGAGCTTCTTGCTATTGGGGTACAACAGCCTGGTGTATTTCTAGAGTTCCAGCAGAAGATGAAACTAATTGGTTTCATGAGTATACCTCCGAGGGCAAAACCTTCTATATGGTTGATTTTAAGCATTTACCAGAAGGAAACACCAACAAAAAAATGACGCTTGTTTATTTTTCTGAAAACAAGAGAGAACCCGGGAAGGTAGAGCCCGATAATTTTGTTGATTTGAATAATGAAGTGGGCGGAGTAGATGAAGAAGAGTTTCGCGAAGCTGTTCGAAGCAATATTCTGTTAAAAGGTGTCAAAGCTACATTTGATAATGCTGCTTTAAAAGTGTTGGCGAAAGATTATAAAAAAAATTATACAACTATTTTAGATGATTTGGTTGAACAATATGAAAATCTCTATATTACCGACCCCGATCCGGAAGACTATAAATCTCTTTTTCAAGCAGCTAAAGGCCATGGCCATGAGCCGGAAGATATTGAAGAACTGCAAGAAACATTGGAAGAATTAACTTCTGAGGAATATTGGACAATTATTGGCCAGGCTCACGGACATTACGAAAAAAATCCTGCAAAAATTCCAGAGAATCTGTTACAAAGCATAGTTGATAAAGAGGGGCCATGGGAACATGTAAGTATATGGTGGGATGATTATGGAAATGGCCTAATGTTTAATGCCAGCGTACGATATATGTATCCAGATATTGAATTAATAGCAGACGTAGATACAGGAAAAATATTTAATATTATTGCCGGTATTTCAAGTGTATATCCACAAGATGTCGAATTTGATCCGAGCGACGGCGCACTCCAAATTGATGTTCAATTCGGCCCAGGAAATGAAAATCACAACGTAAGTGCTTTTAAAGAATTTGTAGAAGACATGTCGCACCATATTGAAAGTGATTATGAGTCAGATGAAAAATCGATTGCCAATTCCTTGAAAGAGAGCGGACTTACACTGGATAAAACAACAGCAGAAACACTAGAACATTTTGAAAATTTGAATTTTAAAAATCTAGAGGTTGATTTAGAAGAAGACGACGCCGGCCTAAATAGAGTAACAATAAATGCATTTTTTCTAGTTAAAATATTATTACCACAAGAGCTAAGATTTGGTTCTAGGGTTAAGCCGGCCGATGAATTATCTGCTTTTTTGTATAGAAGATTATCTGAAGAACTGGCTTTAACGGGGAGAAAAATAGAAAAACAAGTAATTGGAAAAATCAAAACAACTCTAGATAAAGCTCTAGATGCGATTTCAAAACAAACGAAACTTCCCCTAGGTTTAGGATTTTCGAATGTTGGGGCGCATGTACAAATACCTGAATATAATCTTGGATTTGGAGGAGGATTTGACCGATCTGTAAGCCAAGGATCTCTTCCACATCACGGCGAGGGATTTGGAGAATATGAAATTGCAGATAGGAGAAAATATTGGCTTGAAATACAGTTTAAGGGTGAAGAAAATGAAGATGATATTAAAATCATAGAACGTTTCGCAAAAGTACTTGATCAAGACGCATTTTATAATAAATTATTTCAATATGTTGAGGCACTAATTAATAACGAAGTTCAAAGAGAGATAATACCAAAAATTAGAAAAGAATTTGAAGATATTCAAAAAGATATGCAAAACCAAGAAAAGACTGTTGATCAATTATCACAATTATTCGAAGGATGGAGAAAATTTATAAAATGAAAATTACAAAGCAACAGTTAAAACAAATTATTAAAGAGGAGATCTCAAATATTTTAAATGAAGGCGATTATAAATCTATGGCTAATAAATATACTAGCCTTTTAAATCCTCCGGAAAGTCTTCGTTTTGGCCGTGGCCTCGCTTCTTCTAAAACTTCAAAAAAAGATAACTATCCAGATTGGCCAGAAGTTGGTAGAGCTATAAAATCAATTCATTCTGAATTGATGATACTCAAGGATCAATCAAAAGTAGCAGAAGTTGCCGAATCGCTTGCTGCAGCTTTTATACAAAAAAACCAAGATTTATGGAAAAAAGAATTAACTGAATCTGCGGAATGGTGGCTTGGCCATGATGAATGGCAGCGTGTATTGAAATTTGCAGCTATATTGAAAAAATATATACCGAAACAGGGAAATAGATTTGGATATATTCGTGAATTAATTGAATTTATAGAAAAAGTATCTGGTACTCGAACAACGATGCAGAGTTTGGGATTTAATTTGAGTGATATATCACCAGAAGAGATCCCACAAATTCCGCGGAAGGTTTAATATGAAACTTATAATGGAAAATTGGCGAAAGTATATAAACGAAGAAGATGATAAAGATTTAGAATCTAAAATACGCGCAGCATTAACCAAAGAGGGCGGTACTGCAGACATGGAAACCTTGAAAGAATATACTGGAGCGACTGAAGAAGAAATTAAAACTGCCATGGGAGATTGGAAAGGCGTCGAAGAAAGCCCGCGGCAACCAGCCGGCACTTCCACCAACTATTTATTAATATGAAACTCCTGTTTGAAAATTGGCGAGAATATATTGGAGAGGCGGCGTCCGACCTAAAAGATAAGCGTGTCATGTACCACATCGGCCGACGTCCCGCTTCACCAAAACCGGCTGAGCGCTGGGGAGAGAAGGGGGGCTGGACTCGAAAGTGGATGGACGAGCCCGTGCCATCTGGTGTGTTCTTGACTCCCAATCCAGTGGATGTTGTCCAGCATCACGGGGTGAGCGGAAATGTATATATCTACAAGGTGCCCGAGTGGGTGATCAAGAAGGCTGGTGGGAAGCATCGGTACGACTCTGCTGGAGAGTTGCTCATATCACAAGAAATATGGGATGAAGCCGGCGATGAGATAGAGTTTCTAGGCAAAACCATGGACCAGAATGACCTATGGGACTCGGTTGAACCGTCATATTTTGGGGACAGAGACAGCAGAAACAAAAAGAAAAGACCATATGAAGCGGCAGTCAGTGGAATTGCAGGACATCGAAATGCTGAGGACATTATCAAGATGTTAACTTCTCAAGAAAAGCAGCAGTTGATGTCTCAGCTTGAAGACATGTATCCCGAAGCCCTTAAAGGCGAGCCGTTTGAAGTTGAATGGGAAAAGGCACCTGGTGAGCGAAAGGGTTATCGCAAAGACTTTCGTTTAGGCGAGCCGCGCATATCAAAGAACCACCAGGAGCTTCTCGATCTACTCAAAAAATATATTGATATTGATAAATCACCACCAAAGATGTTTGAAAATTGGCGAAAGTATTTGGTAAAAGCAAAAGGCTTAGAAGAGCTTAAACATATTTCTGCAAAACCATGGGGCTCGACAGAAGCAAAACATGAATGGGGCGAAGAAATAAAAACTTCTTTGGATAACGGCGATGAATATATTGGTCAACGTTGGCCTGACTTAAATAAACAAGTTATAGAAGAAAAATATCCGTTTATGCTTTCTGCAGAAGATTTTGCAGAAGTTTTATCAAAAGCACCAATAAAAAATCTTTCGCTATCTCAAATGAAAGATATTCATAATCATGCTCAAGTATATGATATTATTGAAATGTATGAGAAAAATAAAAGTTCTGAAGAAGTTGAAAAGGAAATGTTTGAATTCTTTAAAGGACACACCACAGATCCAAATATTGCTGGAAAAACATTTCCCAAGGAATCAAGTTATAGAAGGTGGGTGGATGAGTTTGCTAAATCAGATGTATCAGGTAAACCACCAATAGTTTTAGAATTACCAAATGGAAAATTAGCACATATTGGTGGTCAAACGCGACAAACTGGCGCTTTGACAAACAAAAAAATTATTCCATATGCCGTTATTTCGCCAGTGCAAGGAGAAGATTTTGAAACTCCTATTTGAAAATTGGCGGAAATATCTAAATGAAGCTATTGACCCGACTTTAAAGAAGCGAATAAACGATATTATAACAGATGAATTCAGTTTCAATCTCCTTCCTCCACAAGGCAAGGATCATCATTTTACTCCTGGTGAACCAGTAGTTGATTATGGCCCACATGCACTCAAATATTTTGATGAGCAAACTAATGAATTGAACTTCGTAGCATGGACTACTAGCAATCCGGTGAATAAAAAGAAACCGGATCTTAAAATAGAGAAAGAAGAGACTCTTGAGGCCTTCTTGACGCGTGTAAAAGAAGTTTCTTCCCAAATTGAATTAGATATTCTAAAAGAATTGGCTTTGCCTTTTTCATCACAAGCAAAAATGGAAAAAGCCATAAAAGACCTGAGCCCGGGCCCGGAAAGTATATTAAAGAAACTTTTAGATTCTTTTAAAGATTGTCCGCCAGATGAGGTATTAAACAAAGCAATTGCAAAATGGACCTTGGCAATTGCTTTGCCTGGCGCTTCTGTACCGTTGATATACAATATATTTAAAAAGATAAGATGTAAACTAACAGAAGATCTTTATTATGGCACCTCAACCATATTTCAAGAAGAAATTGTAGAAAATGGCATTAAATCACCAAGTGAGTGGGGAAATTACGGCCTGGCAGAGGAAAATGCCTTCAAAATCGTTGAAGAACACGGTGGAGAACCGGTTATTATCCAAATTCCACTCTCAGAGTTCAAAAAAGAGCACTTTTTACTTGACGAAAGCAGTCTGGTTACTATGGTATATACTGAAGATTTACCTATTTTTATGGAAAAACAACAGCAAAAACTACTATAAATGACTGAAAATAACGAGAATAAGTCGTTTCCGTACGACATTTATTGCGATATGGACGGTGTTTTGGTCGATTTATTCGATAATGGCGTGTATTTGGAGGCAAAAGACCCAAAATTACGCAAAAACCTTGAAAAAATCATCAAAATGCGCTGGAAATGGTCAAAAGATCACGAAAATCCCGAAATTCAAGCCTCTTTGGAGTGGATCCGGCAATTATTGGGCGATAATCGCTCATTTTGGGCCAATTTAAGCCCCCTTCCCGGCCTTTTGCCCCTCTGGACGTACTTGGACAGCCTTGGAGGGGCAAAAGTCCTCTCCCACCCCTGGGACGAGGCCTCAGCAGAGGGTAAAAAAGACTGGATTGAGCGATATTTACGTCCAAAACCCAAAAATGAGGATATTTTGCTCCCTTTGGACGGAAAAAAAGAGATTTATGCCACAAAAAACGGCAAACCTTGTATTTTGATTGATGATTTTACCCTGTATACTGAAAAATGGGAAGAAAATGGTGGAATTGCTATACTTCACACGTCAATTTATGATACAATACAACAATTAGAAGAGATTATGCGAGGTAATAATGAATAATCAACCAAAAATGAATCTAGATATCAATAACGCAGAGGACTTTAAGTGCGAAGGCTGCGAAAATATATACTTTCAGCCCGTTATTAGGCTAAAAAGGATAAGTCCGCTTGTATCTCCAACGGGAAAAGAGGCAGTTTTCCCCGTTCAAGTGATGTCTTGTGTAAAATGTGGTGAGATTTTTAATGATTTAAAGGAATAATGCGTTATTTTACGAAAAAATGGTTTAAATTTATCAATGAACAGAAGGATAGTAGTCAAGTTGCGAAGGCTATTCTGTTTAATGGCGATAAAATACTACTATTAGTAAGCAATACAGCACCCTACAAGGGCCAATTAGACCTCCCGGGGGGTCATATTCAATATAATGAAGATCTACTTGAGGGCCTGATGCGTGAAATTAAAGAAGAAACTGGCTTAATTGTAACAAAATATCATAAAATTCATGAGGATGATGGCATATCATTCTTTTGGGCTCTCTTACCGCAAGGTAAAATCACGTTGAGCGCAGAACATTCAGCCTATTATCTATTAAATATTAATGAAATAGGTGAAAAAGGCTATAAAATGACGGATTCTCTCTTTAATGCTGCAAAAAAAGCTTATGAATTGGTTCAAAAAAGCTAATTTTAATCATTTGAATACTTTTTCTTTGGCTGTTCTGAATAATCGAGGTAAAAAACTCTTTTTTAAGCGTAAAAGACGATCAAATTTGACCTGTTGACGCGCATTTGTATATAAAGTTGTTGGTTTTTTGACTTCTCCATCAATTACCTGATCGTCAAAGTCATAAAATTTACTTTTTGGCGGGCTTTTACTGACAGCATCTGCTGTACCTAACAAAAACATGGCCAAAAAGCTACAAAAAACACAAAATTTAAGTTTATTCACCTCATAAGTCCTCCTAGCAGTCGACTTTTTTCTTTGAAACCATCAAAGCGCGCGTAATTACGTCTGTTTTTAACTCATCCAGGATATGGGAGAAGTTTTCTATATCAGACTTGGTTATTTCATCCATCATAGCCCACAATGAATCAACTTCATCTTGCAAATCTTCATTTTTTATAATGAGCTGCTTGTTTTCTTCCACCAATGCATCTATTTCTTTTACCAACAAAGAAATTTCTTCCTGCAATCCTTCAAAAGCCCTAAATAAATCGATTTCATCTTTATTCTTCATTTTTTTCTATCTCTTTTAACAAAGTCCTGCATAAATTTACAACAATTTTATTTCTATCATAAAAAATATTAAATTTATCACTCGACGCCAATTTTAAAAGCTCTTCTACTTCTTCTTTCGAATAATGATGAGGCTCAAAATATGGCGACACAGTTCATTCGTCTCCTTTTATACTTTCTTCAATTGATTCGCTAACATTCTTAACGGTATCTTCTAATAATTTGAGCGCCAATATTGTTTCAAATATTTTTTCTAACTTATCCATAACGCTTTCTGTTTGATGCGCTTGGTGAAGCGTCAAAAAATCAGAAGTGGCCATTTGTTTAAGCGGCTCGGGCGCCCCCCGGGGCATTTTCTCTTTGCTGTCTTCGACATTTAAATTATTAGGCTGAAATTCTACATTTCCGCCATTTGCTTCACCACTAGATTGTGCAGCATTAACATTTTGAGCATTTGCTGTTGGCATCGATGGCATCGCAGTGCTTATGGGTCCAATATTCATTTTATCTCCTTAAAATAATTAGTTTTGGCTTTACTTCTTATCATGTAGCCTTATAATTATTATATATGAAAATTGGTGATTTAGTAAAGCTAAAAGGTTTTAAATCTACAGATCCAAACGATATTCCACACGGATTAATCGCGGCCGACCTGGGTTTAAACAAATATAAGGTGAGATGGTTAGACGAAGAGATAGCTTCTCGTTGGGCAATGTCGGCAATTGTATCTATCGAAAAATTAGAACTTATTAACAGTAATGCTGATTAATCGAAGCTTACACTGTCATCTGGCCAAACAAATTCAAAAGGCTCTGTAATTTCTAATTTAGAAACTTTATCAATATGCGTATAAAGATCAGCTAATAATCGCGCACCTTCGATAGAATCATCAAATCTTTGCTTAAAAATAGCATCATCTTTTAGCCGCGTCATAAAATAGGGTTTTATTTTCCATTTTGGTGGATTTGCCAGAGGAACACGACTTACTGTGCCAATTGGATATCCTCCATTATTGCCAGGAATAAAAATTTGAAATTTGTCATGGCCATCAGGCTCAAGTCGTAATCTTCTCATAACGTTATAAATAGTATGTCATATTTATTGTATGGTGCACCAAATTAAAGAATACGACCTCGGCGATCTTGTAGAAAATTTTACTTATATAAGAAAACCGCGCTTGAAGGGTATTATAGTTCGTTGTTTGGGCTTTGATAAAGAATTAAATGATTTTGTATATAGAATATTCTGTTATAATACTGGTAAGTTCGAATCGTGGACTCACCAAAATATAAAAAAAATTTAAATTTGACTTTTTCTAGAATGTAGAATATACTTACATTAGAGGTTGCTGCATATATGTGCAGTAATTTCATCAATGTATAGCTGCATTTAATGCAGGGAGGATCTGTATGTCTTTTTTCTTGGGCGCCGTATTTGGTGGGTATCTCGGCTACGCGTGGACTACCTTCACCAAAGATGATTGGAAATTGTATAAGTAAAATTAACAATTAAATTTCGACTATCACTTTCGAATTATTTCGAAAGCATAGGATTGGTTTTGCCTAAAAAAAGACATTTTTTTTACTTTATTTTGTAATAAGCGTAATTATATTATTATTAAAGGTTAAAATATGAATAGCTTAATATTGTTGTCGTTAATGCTGACAACAACCACACCTCCCCCCGTTATATATCAAGTAATAACTGATGAATATCATGAACACAATGCATATTCATTTCATGGATATAAATTATCAGAAACGCCAAAACATCTTGTGTATGCTCTGGATATAAGCGCTTGTGAAATGCACAAGAGTTATTATGATGTTGTTGATGAAATATTGTTATTTAACGACAAGCCTTCGAGAAGAAGCTCTTTCTATCTTGAAGAGGATGTCTTTGAAAATCAGTGTATTCTCACTGTAACAAAACATCCCTATAATAAAAATATATATTATAATCTTGATTATGATTATTGGTATCCGGATTATACCTATATTGAGATAAAAAGACACCGCAAAAAGTCAAAAAAATCTAGACGATCATTCAATCGATTTCATTCAAACCCCAAAATATCTCAAAAAAAAGTAATTCTGTTTCGTTCCTCAAAGACAAAGCCAAAAGTTGTGATCAAGGCTCACAAGCCAAAACCAAAGATTAAAAAACGGAAATATAAGAAAAAACGCCACAAAAGGCCTCGTCGGTAAGACAATGTTTCTTGTGGCGTATATAACTTTTGTTTGCTTTATTTGGGGCTTATGGCTTTACTTATTAAGTAAGGACATGTCTTAACGGCTTAACGGGTCAGCAGATGAAGTCCCCGGCACGCTCGTTGGCGCCCTTTGTTTGCTAATTTTCGCGTCCTGCGCGTCGGCACGTGCAGTTCCCATTATTTTTACGAGGTCTGCATACTTAATTCCCAATGCATTTAATATGCTGACGACTTCTTCTCGGCGCGCCGCATCTCCAGCATCTCCTTGACCGGCTAGTATTCCTTTTAACCTATCTACAGATTTGGCCACCATGGGGATATCAAGCGTTCGTTTAAGTGACGAAACCGCCCGGCCGGCCAAGTCACCAAGGGCGCCTTCTTCTAAATGATGATTTTTTAACTCAGCCTCAACAAGTCTGGTTAATTTATTTTTTGTAAGTTTCATAATAGGGTTATCCTTCAATATATATAGGTTTCAAAACTTAAAACCGCTTTTTCTTTGGTCACGTTTCTTGAATTGGATCTTCATCGCGCGCCGGATCATCATGAGCACCAGGACCACACCCAACACCGCCATAATCTAAAACAACTTTTTCTAACTGTTTATGATATAAGCATGCCGGCGATCCTGGCTGTTCTTCACAGGCCGGCCAGTTTTCTAAAAGGCCGCGAAGCTCCTCTAATAACGTATCCATTGTTTTAGGCTCTTGTTCGATTTTTACTTCTTTTAGGCCTTCTTTCGTCTCGCCATATCGAGGAAAAAACCTATATGTTATATCACGTACCATTTTCGGAGTCAGCCCGGGCACTTTCTGTTTCTGCTTCGGAAGCCAATCTAGAAAGTATTTTTTACCCAACTTCACAGCCTCTGCAAAATATTTAAGATCCATGACTTGTTGTATAATTTTTTTACCTTCTTCTGAATTAAAGAACTTTTCTTTTCTGGCTTCCCCGGCCATGGCGCGCGAGTCTTGTCGTTGTTGACGCCTCATAGCGGAGCGCCATTCAGCATCAGTTTCAAAATCTTCTTTTAATATTGCCGATATTTCTTCTTTAATGATTTGCTTAAGTTGTGTTTTTGTAATTTTCATTTTAGAAGTTCCTGTAAACTAATTGTTTTTATAGTTTTTTTATTTTCAGCGACTTTTTGAATATTCATGGTAGGATCTTTCGGAGGCAAAACAGGAATTCCAGCAGCAGATAATTTAACGGTTCGTTCCAATCCTGGGATTTGTTGTTTTATGGTAGAGATTTGTTGTTTTATGGCAGAGATTTCTTGTTTTATTTTATCGTTTTCGTCAATTAGATCTTTCAAAGCACTAGCGAGGATATTCTGAAGGCCTTGTGTGAATGGAATTACCGTTTTATCACCACTGTCCGCAGCAGAGGTATAAGATTCTTCCAAAAAATTAATTGTTTCTTCCAAAATAAGTTGTTTCAACTGTGATTTGGCAATTTTCATAATGATTATATGCCTTTCTGATCAATGACACCTGGATCTTCTTCAAACACGCCGGCCAATCTGTGTAATTCATCGGCCACCTCGCTTTTATCCCTGCCTGTTAGTTCTAATATTTCTGCAAATGCTTGCAGCATATCGATATCGCCCGACGCGGCCCTCTCTATCGGATCTGGTTTATCACTATATCCAAGATCCGCTGCAATTTCTTTTCCTGATCGTGCTTTTTTTGACTCAACACCTTGGACGTCGGCGACATGGTCTCGAAACGCTTGCGCTGGATCTCGTTCTGGTTTCAGAAAGTCCCAACCAGGCTCATCCTGCAGAGCCTCATTCAAAACCTTTGAGACCTCTTCTTTGATGATTTGTTTTAATTGTGATTTGGCAATATTCATTCAAATCTCCTTGCTCCCAGACCGCGCTGTCCTAGTACATATTCAATATAAGCTTCGGGGCTAGCATGGCCGGCCCCCTTGAGCTTTTGAATATATTTTTCTTTCATGTCCTTTTTCATTTCCTCATCCCACGTTTCCCAAGGTGCTTCGTCGATTTTTTCTATCCATCGATTTATTTCTTCAGGACCTTCTTTAATAGATTTTGAGATCTCTTCTTTAATGATCTGTTTTAATTGTTGTTTTGTGATTTTCATGCTGTACTCCTAAGCATTTTATATACTTTACCACTTGAATCTTCGAAGTAGATATTATTACGGTACATTCCAAGTATACGATGCTCTTTTAAAAAGTCTGCAGCATATGCCCGGGCAACCTCATCAAGGTGCACCCGCTCTACACCGTACGTCCCGGTACCAGCTGAGTTGAACTCTTCCAATTCTTCGTCGGATACTTCTTTAGCGTTCCCTCGGCTCCCCGGTCCAGTCGACGCCAAGAGCGGATTGCTTGAACGTTCAATCTGATCTGCAATATCACGCAAAGCCTGCGCCATCTCCGGTCCGGATCCATGTCTTCCAACAGCATCTTGAAGACTCGATAAAACATCGCCAGCAGTCATCGGTCTATCATATTCTTTGTCGATAACCGATTCTTTTAGCTCTTCTTTGATGATTTGTTTAAGATATTCTTTTGTGATTTTCATTAATCAGTATCCCCATGATTATCAAAATTATATTCTTCGGCATATTCATCGTCTTCTTTTTTCCATATAAGCTGAAGTACTTCATGTATATGATCTTTCTCCATAGTTGAACGCAGTTCATCCAAATTGGATCTAGCTTCTTTAGAAGTTATTTTATCTTTTTGTAAATCAACACATATTAAACACATAATGTTTTCCTTTCGCGATTTTTACTATATCCCCAAAGCATTTCTAATATTTGCCATCGGGCCAACGGCAAACTCGCTGCCAATATCTTTTCCTTGATCTTTCAAATCGGCTGCATTGTCAGCTGCATTGCGATAATCAAGCAAAGGCTGGATATCGATATCGGCCCGGGCCACTGCGTCAATTAATTTTTGAAAAACATTGTAGGCTGTATCTTTTATTTCTGCTGCGATCACAGATTTACGCGTATCTAGTTTTGTTAGCAAAGGCGCCATTTCGTACTCTTCCCAATGTTTATAAAGCGCTTTAATTCGTTCACTGTTTTCGCTCAATACATATGAGGCCTCTTCTTTAATAATTTGTTTTAATTGTTTTTTTGTAATTTTCACCATGAATCTCCTGCGATTATAAATAGTTCGCCCGCCACCGAAAATTTTCCCTAAAATTTTTCCTCTATTTATATATATGAACCACTTTGATTTTTGCATGTTAGGCTTCAAATGTATATATTATTTATCTCTTCTTCTTATAATACTCGACTTGGTCATGGAAGAGTAGATAAAAAAAAACCCTCCGAGGGTACAGGAGGGTGAAAACACGATGTTTTAACTTAATTTACCAGTTGCTTTTATACAACATTCTTTTTGCATGCAACCCAGCCTAGTACAAGACCAACAACGCCGGTCACTAAACAAGGTAGTAAACATTCGCCTAACATAATATTTCCTCCTTTAAAGTGCCATAATAGCACACATCTATATAGATGTTAAATCTTCTAATGCATCGATTTTTACACTTGGCCCAAAAGAAATATCAGTATCATAAAGAAAAAGCCGCATCGATAGCATGCGGCTTCAAGTTTTTTTAGGAATCGGGGCACCTTATTCTTTATTGGCGCGCCTAATACCGCCATGGTAATATCCTTTTGATTTCTCCTTCGGCCATTGCTTCCTTTGTGTGCAAACCCAGCCTGCCCTGTCACTACAATAAACACCGCCTTCAACACAGCCTTTCTCCCTGGCCGTCGGTTTGTCGCCCCACCCCGGGCAAATCTCTTCGTTTAAATCGTCTTCTTCTAGCGTCTGCTCATCACGACTCATACTATCCGGATTAAGCACTTCTCCGAGGTCATAGTGGGGCACAGAGAAAGCTTCACCACCCATATCGGTGATCACGGTACCCAAATTCTTGAATGGCCGTCCTCGCAAATTATTGGCAATTTTTCGAAGATCTGAATTGCCCTCTGCTTCACCCCATGCATCGAGTTCCATGGATGCATGATATATCTGTTCATAGATTTCTTCAAGTTTTTTGATCATGAATTCGCTGGAATGGCCGGTTTTATCGCCCGGGCTAGTAAATTTGCGCCACTTATCTTTCAGTGCGCCGGCGATACTTTCCTGGAGTACTCCACGCGTCTCTTCTTGGATAATTTCTTTTAATTTTGTTTTTGTAATTTTCATAATAAGCCTTCTACGCGGGAGCTACCAGATAATAATCAAACATTTCGGTACCGGTAGCATCAACGGTTACCCCTTCAGCACGATGCTTATCAAGAAGCGGCTTGATGCGATCGCCTAAATCATATCCACTGTGTTGATAATCAAAACCAATCGCCGGCCGGCCTGAAGGTGGGTGGGTCGTGGGCGCGCCCCCAAAGGCGTTGCCGATCTTTTCAGCCCATTCTGGTAAACCATATGATTTTCTTTTAATTTTGCTTGTATCAAGCCAATGTTCATTGACGGCCGCCTGGTCGACACCGGATCCCGGCATGTTTCCGGATTGCGCCTCGGTCTCGCGATCGGACATGTCAGCCAATTGACGCAGAAATGTACCGCATGCGCCTGGTATTTCTCTTTCGTTTGGCTTAAGCATATCTCTGAACGCATCCAACAGCTCTCGCGCTCTTTGATCATCCTGGACTTCAGGTACCTCTTCAGCGTACTGAATTTCTTCCTGAATGATTTTTCTTAATTGTTGCTTCGATATTTTCAAGTTGCAAACTCCTGGCAATCATTATAATTAGTGAGCTTGGTAATGAAAATCTGGAAATATTTTTATGCGGTGCGCACGACGATTTAGCCCGCATATGGCACGTGGCACTTCGGGCGACATACATTCGGCCCCCACCGGGGGGAGGGGGGGCATATTGGCATATTGACGTTTTATTTATTCGTCGGTTATGCTGTCGATTTCCCGTGCAATAACGTAGGGTTGGCCATGCTTAAAGATAACATCTACCTCACCAGCCATGTACTGGTCGAGCGCAGACCATAGCGCGTCGGCCATGGGTATCATGCCAGCGCTGGAATATTCCTCGACCATAGCTAGCAGCTTAAGCTGAATAAAGTCAATGATATTACTATCTTGCGGATATCTACCCGGCATTATCGCTGCCGTGCAAATAGCCGATAGCATACCCGCCGACTATACCGATAATGATTGAAAGAATCTTTATGATTACGGGGGTTTCCATTCTATGTAGCCCTAGAGAAAGTTAAACTAAGTGTATGATATTATTAACATATTAGAAATGCGATATATCGTCCATTCCTAGGCGCTCATGCCGTCCACCGGCAACAAAGCCGGCAATGAATCCGCAAATAAACGTGAGAATACAGCCGGTTACGGCGATGATAGTCAACAATGTGTGTGCCTCCAGGCAATAAGAATATAGGTACGAAGGCAATAAGGTAAAGGGTTTATTGTGTGCGCTGCGTGCGTATACTTTATCGCAATGATTCCGCAGGCTTCGCAAGTTTCTATTTGTTATAAGGTTCGTAGGGTTGGCAATCTACCTATTTGGTAGGGCTGGCTTTCCCAAAGGGTTACGGGCAGTTACTAGACGTACCCAAAATGTTATATGACGGACAGTCCCCACAGGGTGATGAATGAGCTGACATATAGAATGACCAAGAGTGCCAGGGTGTGATTGATTCTTTTCTGAGATGATACCTCGACCGATTTCGGCAGAATCTCGATTGATTCCTTCATGTTAGGCCACCGTCCCATGGGGCGCGAGATTGCACGCGATGAAGTGCTTTCGCAGCTTGGCAGTTAGCGCCTTCTCGATTTGACCGACACGCTGCTTTGTGACACCGAAATCGGTGGCTGGCACTTTGTCGTTGCCGAGGTAATCGGCAATCACGCGACCCGTGAAAATGGCTCGCTGTCGGTCGTTTAGGGTGTCGACGAACTCGGAGAGTGACACAAGCACGCGCTCGGAGAGTGCAGTGCGCTCCAACTTCTCGTGTTGATTGAGGTTTTCGGAAACGAGACTGTCACCGAAAGTGCTGCCCTCGTCGCCGATAGGCGCGGACAGGCTGGCGGCACGGGACGTGATAAGCGGAACGATATCAGCAACTTCCGCTTCGTCGAGGCCAAGCTCACGGGCGATTGTGGCGTTGTCGACGTCACTTCCGAACTGCCGTCGCACTCGCGCCAGTCCACTGTGCAGCTTCTTCGCGGCGCGGGTTCCCACTCGGAGAGTGCCACAGTTCGCCTGGACAAACTCCTGACACTTGGCGCGCATCCATTGCGCGGCGTAAGTCGTGAAACTTGCACCCTTTTCTGCGTCGAAGGAATCGACGGCGCGGATGATTCCGGTGATTGCCTCGGCGGTCAAATCGTCGAGCGTGAGCCCGTTGCGAATGTGCTTCTTCGCGATTTTGACTGCCATCGGCAGATTGGACTTGATGAGGGCGTCCAACGCTTCGTTATCGTTGGAGTTTTGGGCCTCGCGAACGAGGTCGATTTGCGCGGAACGTGAAAGGATTTGAGTGGTGGCGAGTAGTGCAACGATTGCGTTTGTCATATTGGATTCTCTCCGTCTTGGGACACTTGAAATATAGGAACCGATTCGGTCCGGTAAAGCCTCGAAAGGAAAAACTTGTACCCTATATATATGCAGGTTCCGTGCCAACTTTGCATGTTCAATGATTTCAAGAGGTTAGAGCGCGAAGTGTGCAATACGGTACGCGATTTGGTGCGTAAAGTGTTTCGCACCTGAGCTAACCTGTTGAAATGATTGGAGCAGGGCGCGAAAAGCGTTACGCGCCTGCTCAACTCATTGATATCTTTAATGATTACCGCGTTTGTCACCCGGTGAGACCTATGCGGTGGCCGATTCCGCTTCTATTTCAAGGACTTACGTGGCGTCCCCGATACGTTCCCAAGGCACCCAAGGGAAACGGCCTAGATTCTAAGCACTTGCGCGCTCCTCTCTAAGTGGTTGATATGTTTGGGTTTAGAAGGTGACCGTGCGGCCGAGCAGCCCACTGGCGCAGTCGGCGGCCTGAGCGCGAGCCCGTGGACCGGCGAAGCTGACCGGAGGTGCGACAGCGGTCTCCGTCGCGTCGAACAGGGCGACGAAGAACTCATCGTTGCGTTGCGCGACGCCGAGGAGCAGGCCGTCGACGGTCCATGCACGCAGGTGGATTTGGGCCGGCATCGGGCGGGAGTGCAAGCGCTGGCCGAAACCGCGCTGGGTGCGCTCGACGCGCTGAGAGTTGACTTTTCCGAGCTTCATTCGCTGACGTGTCATCTGGTTTTCTCCGTGATGAGAGGGTTTGTTTCGTCTACAGGTAAATAATAAGAACCGTTTTCGACGAGTAAAGGGCGTGAGGTGTTTTTTTTGTTTATTCCTCTAAGTCCTCGGAATGATTATTTAAAGAGGAGGAAGCCAAGAAGCAGGCCGAGACAAATGTTAAACATTTCATGTCCTTACGTGTGTGCGAGCAAAAAAAAATGAGGTGCTCACACACGTGGGCGCGAGCAAAAAACTTTCAAGTCCTCGGAATGATTAATGATTGTTGTCGACGTATCGTGCCGTGACCCACACGGTCACCGACACGAGCGCCAGGATTGCAATGATTTCAATCACTTAACGTACCAGTCGTAGGCCTCGTAAGCGCTGCGAGTGGAGCGCTCGGCCGGTCGCGGGTAATGGCGATAGACCATGGTCCATTTGTTAGACTCTGCGACATAGCCCGCATGAGTCGAGCCATGGGCCGGATGGGCGAAGAGAAGCGTGAGGTTCTCGTCGGCAGTGCCGGGATCGATGTATTGCGAGAATATCGAGGATCGATCGAAGAAGCATATGGCTTGCTCCTCCGTGATTGCGCCGTGTCTCGCGGGTACTGTGTGCGTCTCTCTGACGAGTTGTCCGATTTTCATCGTTTGGGCTCCGTGTTCCCTGGTACGTCTCAAATATAGAAACGACCTAACACGAGTAAAGGTGTTTTTTATTCTTCTTCTAAGGTCTCGCAATACTTACACAATCCGATGACCATGCCGGTAACGACCGAACAGTAAAACACCAACAAGAAAAACGCAATAGTTTCAAACATTTATGACCCTCACGCGGGCGAGCAAAAAATAATGCGCCCTCACACACGTGTGTGCGAGCAAAAAATCGTGGCGCGGTCCCCGGCCTAACCCTTGGAAACGATTGGCATATCCGCCATGGCGGCGAAGTCCACGCCGGCCCACTCGACGGGCAGGTGGACGTTGGCGATGGTCTGGACGAGGTTGAAGCGGTGTCGCGCCTTCACGCGAGCAGTCGGCGGGCCAGTCGCCCAAACTGTCTCGGTTCGCGTACGCGGCTCGTAACGCGGCGTCTCGTCGTCGGCTGCGACGTTCACGAGGCAGGTCATCATCACGCGGTAAGGCTTCGTCATCGTGGGCTCCGTGTTCCCTGGTACACACTAAAGATAGGAACGACATCAAGCGAGTAAAGGGTCGACGTGAACTTTTTTCTAAGCCCTCGAAATCACTTCAATATATTGTGCCTGAAGCTGGACCGGGTTAGCTAGATAGGGGTCCAAGAACACAACGCAGTCGACCAAATGGCGAGCATCTGAGGGCCATCGAACCAGTCGAGTGACTAGGCCACTGTGAAAGCCGACCTCGGCCATATGCTCTTCCTTTACCCGAATGATGTCGCCTACTTGCGGCTTCACTAGAGCACCTCAAGGCTGAGTGTCGAGACGGCTGTCTGCCGACTTGGGAAGGACACAACGCAGCCTTGCACGCAGTCATTGGCGACCACGATGCCAATCTCGTACTGGTACGGCATGTGCTTGCGAATGTAACGCTCTTGGGCCTCGATGCCCTTGGCGCTTACTTGCGCGCCAGGTCGAAGTTTCTGGAATCGAACCAAGTCACCGACATTAAACTGCTTTTTCATCGTGTCACCGCAATGAGTGTGATGATCGCGCAAGGGAGAAGAAAGACGACTGTGAAGAAGAACAAATCTTGTCGCCAGTAGCGCCTGAGGTACGTCTTGAGTGTCATCGTGTGACCTCCTGTGTCGGTTACAAATGAAACATAGGAACGAGCCAACGAGGGTAAAGGAAAAACTGGCGCGAAGTTTTAAGCCTGCGGATCGATTGGTCTTTTACCGAAGAGGTGGGCCATTTCGGC
>Ga0208299_1000074_pt1 | contig 95735 bp, 91 predicted proteins | sample 15_taG_FD_184089 | JGI IMG/M metagenome (GOLD analysis project Ga0208299, IMG submission 184089) | Marine viral communities from the Subarctic Pacific Ocean - 15_ETSP_OMZ_AT15312 metaG (SPAdes) (version 2) | ecosystem: Environmental > Aquatic > Marine > Oceanic | place: Pacific Ocean | collected... | reverse complement strand
ATAAGGACTTATGACGCCAACGGTATAACTTTCTCTATAAGTTCCTCAAAGAGTTCTTGATCCCACTCCGCCCAGAATTCATCCCATTCGTGATTCTCTGAGGTGGTACTATTTCTCAAGGTTTTCTCTCGTTTTCTCATAGATCGCCCATGCCTCTTCCATGCTGTTTGAAGCATCTACAAACGCCTCATCTTGTGTCAGTTTGCGGGTCATGATCTTGAACATAGGGCTACGTCCCGCTTCAGTGGGCTTGAAGTACATGTACAGAAACGTAGAGCGTAATTTTGGAGACCATACGGTTTCACTTTTGATCAGGTGATAGGACATTATATAATCCCAAATGCAATGAGTAGTGCAGAGATAACGCCGCTTACGATTGCGAAAACCGCAAAGCCGTATCCGTCGTCTATCATTTTTTTGATTTCATCTAACATAAGGTTTCCTTTCCAAGTTTATCAGTATATGTTAAAAACAGGCGTTGCAGGTGCAGTGTGCCTCTGTTCCACCTGCGGCAAGACTACTACCCATGCGGCACGTACTTGAGCCACAGTGAGAAGGCGTCCACACGCCATCTGTCTGCTTAACTGGATCATCGCTCGCTGCATTGGCAATAGCGATGTCACATGTAGGGCAACCCTCGAAACGAGTTGATGCGTTCTCAGGTTGTTGAGTTTTGTTGTTTGTTGTTTTCATGTTAGTTGTTTTCATGTTAGTTAGTTCCTTTTCTTTCGTACCCCATTATAACAAGAGAGGAGGACAGAATACAAGGTACCAAGGGGATTTAGTGAAAATAGTTAGAACTGTCGTAACTCCTTGGTACATAAGGACTTAGGGCCACAGCGGGCCCGCCAAGCTTGTAAGTCCTTGCTACATAAGGACTTATGAAAAACCCCTCTTATTCAAACATACCCCCCAGGAGTACCAATTCGCGTAGGGTAATAGAATAAGAGGGGCGAACCAACTAACAGGTTTACTGTATATCTTTATATAACATGGGAATTAGATCATCAAGGTTAGACGCTATCAGGTAGGATTCTACCGCTACATCAATTTCTATCTGGTCTTCATACATAGTACGCCAACAGATACCAGGAGCATCGGCCATTTCAAATATCCCTATGTGGCATATACCCTCAACTCTGGCGTTAATGTCATCCAGATATTTTAGGTAGTGGTCTTTGCTATGTGGGCCAACGGTATAACTCATTATTCGTCTCCTCTTTCCGCCCTACGGTCTGTGATGTTGACCACTTCCCTATCGTTGGGGACTTGCTTGCAAACCTCAATTGAGATCCTTGCGCCTGGAACCTCAAAACGGCTGACGCATATGTTTGTCGCTGTGAGGCAAGTATCAGCTTCGACCACTACCTGATAGCGTTGACGGCTGAGTGGAACGTAGAAGGTTATTTGAAATGTGTTGGTGTCTTTTATCATGTGTGTATTTTACCATGTGAGGGGGACATAAGTGTTAAAAACACTCTGCCGTTGATTCGGTCTGCTTGTGTTTAAGGCACCTACAGTTCATCACCCCTTGGTTATCAGGATGATCCAGAGCTTATTTTCATGGTGTGCGATGCTTTATTGAGTAGATGATGTTGCCTATGATGAGGCCAGTGATGAATGATGCGATGTAGATCATTATGATGCCCTTTCCTATTGCTGTATGTAATTATAACAAGAGAGGGGGACAGAATACAGGGTATCAAGGGGATTTCTTGAAAATAGTTGAACTGTCATAACCCCTTGGTACATAAGGACTTACGCCTGCGGCGGGCCCGATAAGATCATAAACCCTTGGTGCATGGGGTGTTATATCATATACCTAAAAGCTATATATCGTTCGCGTTGCTGGGACTCCTGTTCCACCCCGCCGCACCCATACGTAGGGACTCCTAAGGTATATCTATTAACAACAAATGAAAAAAATAAACTCATACAAGTTTATAAGAAACTCCAAACAGCTCCAAACAGTTCTAATTAGTTTAGGGGGGAGATTAATTAATTCAAAGCTAGTTATAAAAAAAACTCTAAAAAAAATTAAAAAAGATACCCATCTCCTAAGCAGAGATGGGTATGGGGTTTAGACAATACAAAATAAAGGGTTGTATTCTTTTATACTATTTTTTAGAAGTTTTTGCCGTTCTATTGAGTATGGAAGTTCGAGCCCGCTTAACTAGTTCATTACTTTTACTTCCTATTTCCCCAGGCTTTTTGCCTCTTCTTCTATCTGTTTCATCATCCTCCGCTTTGCTAGCTCCACCCAACCTGTCCACCTTGTCAACCGTGTCTCTATACTTTGTACCTTTCTCGCCATAAGCGGCGGTCCTCCAGTTGCCCTTATTTTGTGTCCCAGGGGCTCCCTTATAATCAGCATCATCACTATGGTCGATAGTTTTTGTTATGGGTGTAGGTTCTTTTACTTGTTTAGTAGATTTCTGTTTATCTCCACCACCACCTAATGCCATAGAACCAGCTAAAGCTACTCCTGCCGCAGCAGTTCCGAGCTTCTTCTTGTGCTTTGAAACGAAATCTCCAAACTTACCTTCATCTAAATCTTCTAAAAAAGTTTTTATAAATTCTGATTGTTCAGCAAGGGATGGTCCTTCATATTCAGTCCAATCCTTTTGAGACTTCTTCTTCTTCGACGCCTTCTCAGCTGCCCTGGCTATTCTCCACGGCGTGTCAGGTTCTCTTTCTGCTTCCTCCCGTTCCCGCCCCAGCCTCTGTCTCTTTTCCTTCTCTGCTACTGCGTCTGCTCGGGTCTTGGTCCAATTTCCTGTGTATTTCCCTTCCTCTAAAAAAGTTTTTATAAATTCTGATTGTTCAGCAAGGGAAGGACCTTCGTACTCAGTTGAAGAGTTTTCTTTTTTCTTCCATGCCAAACTCGCTTTTCTACTTCTCCTTCTTCTGAGAGTAGAATCGCCTGGAGTTGAACCCCTAATTCCAGTTCTTGCCCTATCCCCAGTACCATGATAGCTTTCTGGGTTTTTGGTTCTTTGTTCATCACTCCAACGACTATGTTTCTTAGATCCTATCTCCTGGGAAAACCTCCTTGCCTCCCTCTTTTCTCGTTCTTCTTTATGACCTTCTAAAAAAGTTTTTATAAATTCTGATTGTTCAGAGAGGGAAGGACCTTCGTACTGAGTTGAAGCATTTTCTTTACCATATTCTTTTTCTCTCCACTTTCTTCGGGCTATCGTTTTCTTAGCAGTAACTGCTCTTTTTCCGACCTCTCCTGCATCTGACTTCAGGGTAGCGGTTGTGCTTTTGGGCACATCCCCTGATTTTACAATTGCCTTAGTGGTGCCTGTTGCTGATCGTCCCTTTGCCTTGGCTCTTGCATCTGCGTCCTTTACATTCTGTGCTATGCGCTGGTTTAGAGGTGTTTCCGTTTTTTTACGAGCTTTTTCTCCTCTGCTAAACTTCCCTGCGTCTAAATCTTTAGTTTCTTTCTTCTTAGCAGCCGCAGCCTGTCTCATTAATCTTTGTATACCCTCTTCTAAAGAAGGACCTTCATACTCAGTTGAAGAGTTTTCTGCTCCTGCTCCTCTTCCTCTGCTGTACTCGGAGTTCTTCTTGCCGTGATAATATCCGTCAGCGGTTTGATCCCCCACATGCTTAACGACTTTCTCTGGGGACGGACCATCTTTCATTTTCGATGCCCTTGCTACCCATCTTGATTGCATCTTTCTTTTTATCCTTACAGACTGATCCTTCTTCTGCTGTACCTTCTTTCGTGACACAACGCCGAGGTCTGCTCCTTTTTCCATCCGTCTAACAAAGGAGCCCATCCTTTGTCCAGTTGCATAGGGATCTGCCCCAGTAGTTTTACCTTCTAAAAAAGTTTTAATAAAATCCACTTGTTCAGCAAGGGAAGGACCTTCATATTCAGTTGAATCACCCAATTCTTTTCGTCCAACTACTCCGCTCTTAACAGGTGCTCTGCTGAATCTTTTTCTCTTACTTCTAACTTCTTTCCTACCTATCAATCTTGCAGCTCGTCTTTCTATATCTGTTTTTTTAGAAACATGTTCCCCTGCTGCATGTCCTTCTCCATATTTGGTTGTTCCAGGAACCTTCTTTTCCTCTTCTGCTGTTTTTGCACTTTGTGCAATCATACCTTTTGCTACTGTCTCTATGCGTTTCTTAGTAGTCTCATCAAGAAAAGGACCTTCATACTCAGTTGAAGAGTTTTGTGATTTGGATCTTGTTTTCTCTAATCCTTTAGGATCTCCTGCTTCCTGAGACCCTTTTCTTTTAGCGTATCCAACACTTGTACTATGATCTCCTTCAGCCTTATGCTCTGCTCTCTCAGCCTTGTGTTTGGCCTTCAACTTTGCCAATTCCTCTGGGGTCTTTGCAGCAGCCTCTGTGTCTGCTTGTTCAACTCCTCTACCAAAAGGCATTTCATTAACCGATTGTCTTTCATTAAGAACTTTTAACAATTTATCTAAATCCATAGTATTCCTTTATATTTTGTATCTTTAGAGACAATATCATAAAAAATAATAATATCTTTCTACCTTATTTAGTTCACTTCTATACAAAAAGGTTATAGATAATTTTGGAGGTAAAAGATGTTACGTCTTTTTGCGCTGTTACTCATTGTAGCAGCTTTGGCGCGAGTTGGTTACTCGCAGGGGATAGATACGAGATTACTATGGTATGGTCTACACCCAGAGTATAACTACTTAGATTACCCAGATACGAACCCACCACCTATTTGGAGATATGAAACAAACCCACCTGTTTTATATGACGGCCTTCAGCAAGGGAATAAGCCCCTACAAGATCCTAAATCCTTCTACCTGTGGTATAGGCATGACTCTAGATTCTTATTCTATAACTATGGAATCTTAACTCCTCTGATGTATTCTGGGCATCCTGATTGGCCTAACCCAGCAATACCAAGGTACTTTGAACCTAATTATCCGCCTGCTGGAAACATGTTGGATAACTATGGACCTACAATAATAATTGAGTTTCATATAAGTAAGGCTCTGAGTATCCCCATACAAACTCCTTTTGGTGATCTACATGTTGATCGAGGTTATTACCCTTACACAGTTGTGCAAACATTAATACCGTGGCATAGATTGAAAAACGATACAGTGGATACCATAAGGTTTGGAGTTAATGTCAGACGGTCAACATGGAAATTTAGTTCTCTAAGTTTCAATAACTCCATACCTTTATCTTGGATAGAAGGTGGAGGATTCCAAACTAACTCAATGAGACCCCTCTGGTTTGTGGATGAACAGTTTAGTATTAATCGTAGTTTTTGGATGGTGCATGGTGATCGCTTCGTGTGCCAGGCTAAGGTAACTTACTTATTCCCATACAATACCTATAATCCTGATTGGTTGTGGGGACCTTACAACTCTGTATATGATGTTACCTTCTGGTCTAATCCTATATTTTTGAAAGTCCCCTCTGATTTATAATAATTCTTTAATTCTCTAAAAAAGAGTATCTCTATATAAAGTAGGAGATAATGAAATGGCAATTATAAGAGGAGACCCACCTGATCCCGACAAGAAGAAGATTCCTATTGTTCTACCTAAATATTGTGACCTGTGGAATGGTGACACCTCTGCGCCAGCAGGAAAACTCTTTTTTAGTCCAATAGGAAGAAGCGTTAACCCTGCAACTATTGGAGCAGGGCAATCCCCTTTTGATGTAGAACCTAAGAACTCAAGAGAAGGTAAGCCTGAATATGATGGGGTTTGGTTTTATGACTGTAGTGCTATATCACTGCCACGTCTAGAAATTTTAAAGAGCGACATAAATATGTCAACAGGGACTCTCACGACGCGGACAGGTACATTAGGGCATACTCTTAAAGGAATAATAAAATTAATAAAGAAGCTCAACCAGATTCGGCCCCCCTGCACCGAGCAAGCGGTAAACGATGGGGTTGAGACACTAAGAAAACTTATTAAGGAATTAAGTAGGGTAGGAATCACCTTAAAGACTGCTGAACCTACCCCTGAATTTATTAGAACTAACTTCTGCGGGACGTGGCCCTCGGCGTACAATGTGATTTTGGGTGAACTCATGCAGGCTATGATGGAGCTTTTTCAACCACCGCACACTCTTCCTCATTTTCCCACGGTCCAGAGACCGTGGACGGGGCCCCCAGGGGATCTGGGAAATTGTAGGTGGGTATTTTTAGGGTATTACAAAAGAGGAAAAGCGCCTTCGGGTGGAGGCACACCCATAACACCTCCCTCCAACCCAGACCCTGCGGCCCCTAATATAATAGTAAGTGTCGTCCCTCGAAGCACGACAAACCCAAAGTCTTACTATGGACCTGGGGTAGTAGGAACTGCGGATTCTAGTCCACCAAATAAAAAATATAAATTAAAGAATACTAAAGGTTTGATAAAGTTGCCTTCTGGCAGCGACCTCTTCCTTGGCTGGTCGGGATTGGTAGCAGTTCGTCCAGCACTGACTAAATGGCCTGAATAAATTATTATTTAAATAGTAAAATAGTAAGTTAAATAGTGATATCTATTTAAAATAGGAGATAATGAAATGACAGTTTTAGCAGGTCCAGATCCCCTCCTCGGCCTACCAACGTATGCACAACTGTGGAATGGGGACACTAAGAAACCAGCAGGAGGGATTTTTATAAGCCCAATAGACAGTAACATCCACCCTACTCGTATAGGAGACGGAGCCCCTACTGATTCGATCCCAACGGGGCAACGGAGTACAGCAGAAGGTAAGCCTAAATATGATGGGGTTTGGTTTTATGATTGCAGTTCTATGTCTTTGCCTTCCTTCGATTTTTCTAGGCAAGATATTAAGGATGGAAGGGTTGTTACTACGAAGAAAGGTAGAATAGGGCATACTATGTTAGAAATAATAGAACTAATAAAAAAGTTGCTTCTGACACGGTGTCCCGTGTCGCTCCTTGATGATAAATCTATTAATCAGGCACTGCGGCTATTAAAAGAACTTAAAGATAAATTAAGGAAGATCGGGATAACTATTTCATTGCCCACTACACCTGATGGTCTTAAAGAACTATGCAATATCCGATCACCGTGGGCTGAACGCCTCCGCAGTATAAAAAACTCTCTAACGGAGATATTGAAATCTTCTGGAAAAAGAAATTTAAATACAATAATTAGACCTTGGGCACCAGCCCCAGGATTTCCAGGGACAAGCTATGGGAGAGATTGTAAATGGGTATTTTTAGGATATTGGAAAAGGGGCCGAATGCCAGACCCAACTTACGGGACGCCCCTATCACCCCCTGGTTCGCCAGGGTCCATGCCGTTCCTCGAATTAAAAATCGGGGTAGCGACAAGATTTGAACCTGTTGAAATTGCTAGTATCACAGGCACTAGTGAGTTAAATAACGGTAAAAAATATACACTAAGGAATCCCAAATCTATTTTATCCCTTCCTTGGTGGAATGGACCAGTTGGTATTGGAACCGTAAATCCATCGCTAGGAATGCATATCACGCCCCCACTACCAACTGGGCCATTCCACAAATAAATTATTATTTAAAAAGTTAAATAGTAAGTTAAATAGTAATATCTATATAAAGTAGGAGATAATGAAATGGCAGATCCAGCAGACACCCCAGCAACAAATGCACCCCTTATGAGCCCCGCAACTTCGGGATTAGTAACCTCGGGAGTTAGCTCAATCCCAGTGACTTTGGGTACAACGGGGAATTGGTACATACATACACAGAGCATAGCAGTAACTTATTTAGTTAATAATCAATACGATACAACTCTAAGTTCACCAGTATCATGTGGACCCCCATCAATTAAGAATAATTTTCTTCACGCTAAATGCCAAGTGCAGAGTACAGATATAATCCAACAAGGATATACGTATTCGGGGGAGAGTTTTATTCCACAGAATTTAACAATGATGAGTACTGGGGCGAGTGGTGGATTAGGAACTAGCGGCTCCATACAAACAACACTTCAAGGATATGTTAGAAAGGTTGCCGATACTGACGCTGCGGGTAACTTTACTGATCCACAGGGAACTTGTATGGAATCATTTGAAACTATAGTTAATAACCAACCTGGCCCTTATAGGGGGTCGTTAGATACAAGTTCTAATGCTAATTTCGTATTAAATCAAATTATTATAGAGGCGGGGACAGAATGTCTTACCTTTGATCCACTTCTGGTTCAAGTTTAAAAGGTTCTAAAAAAAATGCAAGATGACGGTGAATTTCGAGGAGCAACTAAGGCTGAGATACGCTTCATAAAGGATCAATTGGCCCAACTAAGGGCCGATTTGAAGGACATCGGAACAGCCTTGGCTTCTCTCCGAGACTTCAAAACTAAAGTTTTAGCGTATGCTGGGTTGGCAGCAGGTGCTGTAACCTTTTCTATTCAGTACATAATGGAGCGCGTTTAATAGGCGTGATGACTCATGGCAGACTCAATTGGATTCATTGCGGCAGTCGCGAGATGGTTTGGCAGTTCACCTGAATATAAACCCAAACCCAAAAAGAAGTCTGCCATCACAGATGCTATGGGACTGGTGGCTAAAGCCGAGGAACGCTTGGTGACGGTCGAGGAAGCTACTATTAACCTAACAATAGATGCCCTGAGCGCGGAAGATCGTGCTGAGTGGGAAGAGGAGAATAGTGAAGATGAAGAAGATTGGTTTTAGAATAATGCTATCTAGATTTATGATTCCGAGATGCGCTAGATGCTCTAAGGGGTGCTGACGACTATGCACCAAATCTAAGAGTAGTAAACCAAGTTGCACAATAAAGTAACCAACAACAAGCGGAAGCGACACAGGCATCAAAGAAAATATTACCTGTGGGCGAATAATAAGCTAAAGACAAAAATACGCCCACCCAAAAACCTGTACACATACTACAAGATAAGAGTCCACCTAGGAATTTAGACTTAGCTTCTACAAACTCTCTAATAGGTTTAAATATCTTAGATACAGATATTATTGTAGTAATCCCAAAACTTGCTAACACCCAATGAAGAAAATCCATGTTATATCTCCGCAGGTAACTTATGGGTTTTTATAAACGCCATTCTATTTTCATTCCATCCATCCCTACCAACTAACTCCCCTCGTGAGTGGTGAGCTATATTGATAGGAACCGTTACATTGGTCAACCCCTTTTCATAGGAAGAAAAGGTATAGTGAATATCATAAAAATCCCAAGGACCTTCTAAATATTTAGGTTTTTCTAATCCCACAGTTCTTAAAGTTTTAGCAGATGCAGCTAAAAATAATCCATCCAAAACTACAACTTTGCTTACGGGGCCGTAATATGTTTGATGAAATTGAGGGGAATCTTTGTCCTTATGATACACTTGCCCTGAATGGTGTCCATCTTTCCATCTCCCCTGTTCCCACCAAACGGCATCTTCCCCTAATAGTTTTGTTCCCGCTGGCCCCACAAAGCCATAACCTTCTGCGTTGGCAATCCCAATATACTTTACGATCTCTTCTGGGGTATTATTTATTTCTATATCATCGTGACACATGATGAAAATATCAGAATCATCAGGATTTACTTTATCAAAAGCTTTTTTATACCCAGAAAATATTGATTTCTGATTTACCATGAGTAGAACCTTTGATGGAACACTAGATAATTTAGAAACTAATTTTTGTGTAATAGGATTTAAATCCTTATTTCTAGTGCAGATTATACTGTATATCCTCATATTTCTATAATAGACTATGGAAGACAATATTTTAAAAGAATTTGTTAAATCAAGGGAAGATCCTTCCTATTTTATGTCTAATTATATAAAGGTAGCTCACCCTGTTCGAGGTTTAGTTCCGTTCAAATTGTACCCCTTTCAAGAGAGAATTGTAAACGACTTAGATGGACATAGATTTAATATATTAAGAAAGTTTAGACAGGCAGGTTGCACCACTATAGCTGGGGCGTATTCTTTACATTTTACTAATTTTAATAAACATAAAACAGTTGTGATTTTGTCTAAGGGAGATACAGAATCAACAGAGGTCCTAGATAGAGTTAAAATTATGCACGATGAACTTCCTAAATGGCTAAAGCAACCTATAGTAGAATCTAATAAGCATACTTTAAAATTTAAAAATGGATCTATTATCAAATCCAGACCTTCTGGTAAACAATCAGGTCGTTCTTTAGCAGGTTCTTTATTGATTATTGATGAGGCTGCATTTATTGAAAACATCGAGACTATCTGGGCTGCTGTTTATCCTATAATCTCAACAGGGGGTAGAGCCTTTGTTCTATCTACTGTTAATGGTATGGGGAATTGGTATCATCGTATTTACAAAGAAGCTGTAAATAAAGAAAATTCATTTAATCCTATAGACATAGAGTGGAGGGATCATCCCGAGTATAAAATACAGGAAGGATTTGATGATCTTTATAAAGAATTAGAATCAGTTGGGGTGGATGTTGAGGCTTGGGAAAAAACTACAAAAAACAACATGCCCTTTAAACAGTGGCTACAGGAGTATGAATGTGAATTTCTCGGAACAGGCGATACCTATTTAGAAGGAAGTATTTTAAAGAGGTTGGTTGAGGACGTAAATCCTGATTATGATATTAAGTATAATAATAGGATGCGCGTATTCAAACAACCAGATCCAACTAGACAATATGTTATTGGTGTCGATACCTCCTTAGGTAGGGAAAGAGATTACTCTGCCTTCCAAATATTAGATTGTTATAATGGAGAACAAGTAGCGGAGTTTTACTCTAATAAAACTCCTATAAATGAATTCGCAGAAATTATAGATACAGAAGCGTCTTTATACGGCACAGCCCTAGTCATGCCAGAGAGAAATACTATAGGTGAGAACTTAATAGACTGGCTCTTTAATATTTATGAATATGAAAATTTATGGATGGAAGAGGGCACAGATAGGATAGGATATCTAACTACAGCCAAAAATAAAGAATTTATGTTGGCTAAAATGGAAGAATTTATCAGAAAACAAGTAATTAAAGTAAACTCTAAAAGAACGGTAAATGAGCTTTTAACCTTTATTATTGATGATAATAATAAGATAAAAGCAGATGTTGGAAAAAATGATGATCTAATTATGAGCCTTGCTTTGGCTACTTTTGCCCTACATACATTGAGCGAGAATGATATAATAGAGTATTCGCAAATACCCCATAAGCAAGACATTCCGCTTGCGCCTGATTTATGGAGACGAAATATCTCTACGGCAGGTGGAGATATTACAGAAGAAGATTTAAAATGGCTATTGACAAAGACAAAAGAATAGATGAATTTGGATATACTACCTTTCAGGGATCGAAGGGGGATGGGGCTTCATTAAAGGGGGGCTTCCTTCGTAGATTTCTTGCTAGTTTCTTTACTAAAAAGGGACAAGCGGCCATAGCAGATGAGGATATCCAATCAGGAGAAGCTCAAGGCGATACAGTACGGAGCCTTGATGTTGTTAGAGAGCTACCTCCATTAGAGGGGTCTATTAATGACGATCCCACGGGGTTTACTATTTCAAAAAATGCCGTATCCCTCCCAAAACAGGAGCTGGATAGGAAGCAAAGGTATAAACGATATGAAGATATGGACGACTACCCAGAGGTAGGAAGTGCATTTGATATTTACGCAGACGATGCTACTCAAAAAAGTTCAGATGATCAAAGATGGCATATTAAAGTAGATTATGATTTTATTAAAGAAGAAGTTAATGAATTATTCGAGAACCTCAGAATAGATAAATTTTATTGGGATATTACAAGAAATACTTGTAAGTATGGGGATTGTTTCATTGAAACTATCTTAGATGTTAATAGACCAAAATTAGGTCTACAAAAGATAAAGGTACTAAATCCAAATTATATTATAAGAGTAGAGGATGAATTTGGTTTTCTTAAAAAATTCTTACAAGAAATACCTCAAAAAGGCACATCCGATCCTATTCCTGGTATGATTGATGATTTTGCCCAATCTAAATTTATTAATCTTGATAAAAATCAAATAGTACATTTCCGTTTATATACATCAGATCCTTCTTTTTATCCTTACGGTAAATCAGTAGCTGCGCCCGCTATGAGAGTGTTTAGGTCTCTCAGATTAGCAGAAGACGCTATGTTAGTTTATAGACTAACAAGAGCGCCTGAGAGGAGAATCTTCTATGTAGATGTTGGAAATCTTCCCACCTCTAAGGCTGAAATCTTTATTGAGAGATTAAAAGAAAAATTTAAGAAAGAAAAATTCTACAATAGTAATACAGGCAATATAGACGCTAGATACAACCCTTTATCTGCCGATGAGGATTTCTTTGTCCCCCATAGAAACAATAAGGGAACAAAAATAGATACATTGCCAGGAGCACAAAATTTAGGTGAAATAGAGGACGTAAGGTATTACAGAGATAAACTTCTGGCTGGGTTAAAGATTCCTAAAGATTATATTGTAGAGAAAGATAAATCCCCCGAGAGGAAGGCTAATCTTTCTCAATTAGACGCTAAGTTTGCAAGAGTTATTATTAGAATACAGCAGACTATAGAAATAGGTCTAGAATTGGTAGCCAAGAGACACTTAGCTCTAAAAGGCTTTGATGGGGCTTATTTTAAGAATTTAAAAATAAAACTTCCCGATCCTAGTGATATTTTCGCTAAAAGAAAATTAGAATTAGAAAGTGAAAAGGCAGGTGTCGCCCAAACTGTAATTCAGACAGGGTTATTTTCTAAGAAATATATCTATAGGCATTACTACGATATGAACGATCAGGAAATTGATGAAGTAGAAAAACAATTGGAAGAAGAACAGAAAAAGGCAGCAGAGCAGGAAGCTCAGGCGCAACAAGCTTTAGGGGGCGGTCCTGAAGGTGCTCCAGGAGCAATGCCTGGAGGTGGGGTTACACCAGAAGGACCGTCTCCTTCTCCTCCAATGTAAGATTTAAGGTAAAAAAGTAAATACTTGATACATTATGCAATATAGAATAGTAAATAATAAAGCAAGGAGCTATTAAAGATGTTAGGATATATTTTTGAGAATCGTAATAATACATTAAAATCAGTAATTAAAATTTCTGATTACCTAGGAAGATCTCTTAGAGAGAATGTTCAATTATTTTCTGTTGACTCAGAAACTAACAGAGCCTCCTTTGTGTCAGAGTCTGGTTTTGTTATTGATGGTAACTATACCATAGATAGAAAATTAATAACATTAGAGAACATAGAAGTGCAGGACAGCGAGATATTTGCTGACAATGAGCATTTTAATGATTTTATATCAGGTAGAATTAAGGGGTTTGTATCTAATCTTCATGAATCTGAGTACGCTAGTGCTGAAGATTCTTTTGATTCTATATTAAATCTATGGGAGACTAGACTTAAATTTACTGATGTTAAGAAGAGACTTGAAGATAAATCTAGATCATTCTCCCCATCTCAAAATATTCTTGAGACAGATGAATTTCAACAGTTTTTAGAAATAGCTCCCCAAGTAATTTCATGGTTAAACGAAAATATAGAAGAAATTTCAAATATACCTGAAATTAAAAATGCCGTTAAGCTCTCTAATTCTGTTGCACAGGCATTCGACCTCCCCAAGATAACCATGCAGAACCTCTCCGAGATGGACTCCATTTCCTTTGATTCAGGAACAAATAAGAGTATTTATGACATTATTTGTAGACAAGAACTTATTACTAAAGAAATTAGTGAGTCTAAGAAGAATTTTGATTTAGTTTGGGCTAATAATAAGAATATTAATAATTTATCGTATTTCTTATATAGTGGAGATAAAAATAAAATTTCTTCTCTCTTATCCGAAGCATTATGCGATGTCCCCTATCTTGCTTTAGCTACTAAAAAGCAGTTAGTGGAGACATTTACTAAGACTTTACAGTTAGATGAAAATTCAATAGATGTTCCCTTTTCAGAGAAGGATATTAAAACATTCGCCTCCGCTATCTTTGAAATGAAGAAACCAGTTAAAAAGCAACTTATTAATACAATTAATGAGAAGTACGGGGTCAATATTCAGAATCTAAAGGAAGTAGCTTCCTTTAGGGGCTTAGTAGAGGCTCAGATTGTTATTTTTGAATCTCTCTCCAGATTATCCCCTAAGCACTCTGTCATACGAGATATCCTTGGGAATGTCAGTACGATGCTAAAAGAAAAATCAGGAGTAGAATCTATTGATGTTAACGATATTTTGCAAGAAGTATTTGTTAGATCTAAATATGATTCTCTCTGTAAGAATTATTCTATAGCTGATAGAATTACTATTAAAGAGATGTTTGACAATGAGTTATCTTCAAAAGAAATTATCTCCCTAATTGAAGCTCAGGCCGAAAAAGTATCTGATAAAATTGAAAAATTAACAGAGAAGAAAGAGGAAACAGAGAAAGTAAACAAGAAGAGCAATTATGGACCAGAAGGCACGGATAGTCCCTCTACCCCAGAAGAAGTTCAGAAAGATTTAAGTGGTGAGAAATCACAGCAGTATGCCGAGGCTACTGACGAGGACCGAGCTGACGAAGATTCGGAGGAGGGCTACCCAGAAAAGGGAATTAAAGGTGGCACTAAGGCTGCCAAAGAAGAGGAAGAAGAAGATAAGCAAGAAAAGGGATCAGACAAAAAAAAGAAAAAAGAAGATAAAGAAGAAGATAAAGAAGAGGATGAGGAAGAAGAGATAGAGGAAAATGAAGAGCCTAAAGAAAAGATGTCTAAAGAAGATTTCTTTGCAAACTTAGATGCCCTTACGGATCTACTTAAGGATGGCGAAGAGGCAGAGCCAGAACAACCCGAAGCTGAGTAGGTATTAAAATATGTCAGATTGCACTGGACCAACCCTATACCCAGTTGTTCTATCTTCTATTGATGGTGAGTGCGTATTCGCTGAATATGATCTTAGTACTGCTGTAAACACAACCACATGGGATAATATACATGATGTTGTTATGTGGTGCTGTCCTTGGTTATACTATTGGGATCCTCCATTTTCTGGCGGGGATATCCCTAAAGGTGTAATAGTACCCAACACTACAGTTCCAGCCACTACCACGGGTTTCGTTATTAGTAATAGGGGCTTGGTTGGAGATTCAAATTTCCCACAAGGACCTGGATATGTAAGCCACTCCAACCAATTCACTCAACTAGCAGGTGGAGCAGAAGGTGTAGGTACTGCTGCTTATTGGGCAGAGGTAAACCCCTCCCATGAAACTTTATTTTATCTTGAGCTAGGAAATGAAGTTGAAACATCAGCCGCTCCCGCTAAGATAACCTTAGCTGTAAGTTCTTTGAGTGGGGGTCCAGACGGAACACAGTTAAATATAGACTCCACCCAGACCGTTTCTTATAGTGGTATAGATGGGACCGTGGCTAATTGGGGTACTTCGGGATCTTCCAAGTGGTCATATAAGTTCCAATCCGCAAATAACAAAAGCCTTGAATCCTTAGTTAATGTAAAATCTTCAGCCACTAGCGCAGCAACTACGGGACAAGTATTTACTTTTAATGGTACTCGATGGCAAGCCTCCGCTGCTCCCACAGGAGGAGGCGAAACTCCTACCTTTGCTCTTTCCGCTGCCACTGATGCTAATATAACGGCAGATGATATTGAGGGTGGAGATCTTCTAGTTTATAATCTAGCTGCTGCTAAATGGGATAATGTGCACAGTCTACAGATAGATAGTGCCACTACAAATGCTACGCTGGCTATGTCGATGTCTCCTTCTCAAACCTCTGCGGTTTTTACCGCCTCAAATTCGGGAGGTGGCGAAGTTTTCTCAATGAAAGGGGATGGGAGCTTTAAGGTATCAGGTACTGTAAGTGCTGCTATAGTATCAGCTACTGAAGGTACGTTTTTAACAGTAACGGGAATTGATCACGGAGGTCTTGGTGGGCTAGGGGATGATGATCACCCCCAATACGTTTTAAGTGCTACTAATAATGCACTAAGTTCAGCTTATACGTCACATGCTGCTTCTACCTCTGTTCATTTTACGGAGGGTAGTATTGATCATGGAAGTATTGCTGGTCTTGGTGATGATGATCACCCCCAATACGTTTTAAGTGCTACTAATAATGCACTAAGTTCAGCCTATACTAATCACGCTGCTTCTGCTTCTGTTCATTTTACGGAGGGTAGTATTGATCATGGAAGTATTGCTGGTCTTGGTGACGATGATCATACCCAATATCATAATGATACAAGAGGTGATGCTAGATACTATCAAAAATCTGAGTTTATAACTGATGGAGGGGGGGAAGAGGGTGCAGCAGGATCTCCTATAAAAATGGATGATTCTGGTTATATTGATGGATCTTTTATACAAGAATCAGATATAGATCACGGCGGTCTTGGTGGATTAGGTGGAGATGATCATACCCAGTATTCCTTGGCCGCAGGTACTAGGGCTTTTACAGGATCAGTTAGCGGAGTGTCGGGAACGGGGGACGGTGCTTTAGCTACTATGGACATGTTTGGTAGGATGTTCGCCCACTCTGCTTACAGAAGCGGATCTTTTACCGCTGGTCAAACAATATTCTTTTACTTAAATACAAACGATCAAGATGCAAACTTTGTTATTCCAGCAGGTATGACGCTTAAGATTTTAGCAGCCTATGGTAGGTGTAAATCAGGAGGTTCGGCAGGAACTACAACATTTACTGTAAAACTAAGAGCGTGGGTGGACGATGCACATAGTAGTTATTCAACCTATTCCTTGGCTGCTGGATCCACCGCATCCACTAATTCATATTTTCATTTTTATGCACACGGTACGATGGAGTCTCCCTTAGCTTCTATCGTTGGGTCTTCTAATCCTGTAGGGGAGGTTGGGCTAACACATGCTGGTCCTGGGACATCGGGTAGTGATAAACACACTGTATCAGTTTATGGAGTATTTGTTGATGACTAACTTAAAAGATCTGTTGCCCTTGCTTTAGTAGTCTAATATAGGTCTCTATAACTCTATCTTTTAGTCCATCAATATCCTTAGATATATTATCTAAAGATCTTAGGAGTTGATCTCCTATAACATTATTTTCAGTGATAATTTCTAATTCTTTTATTATTCCTTTTATGTTCTCAATATCATAATTATTAAGTTCACTAGCTTCTCGAACTAGGTCTTCCTTAGTCTTTACTTTTTTTAAAGCTATTCTTTTCATAATATTACTATTTTATGTCCTTCTTTTTTGTAATGTTTTATTCGTTCTTTTGAATGAGTAACTAAATATTTCTCTTTATCTAAGAAATCATAGACATAAACTATAGATTTAGATTCATGTTTTCTTAGGGCTCTCCCCAAAGCTTGAATAGTAGCAATTTCTGATTTCATACCTCTTGCGTTTATAAAGTGGGTAATTTCTTCAATGTTAATACCTGTTTGGAGGATTTTAGTGCCAATGAGGGTACTAGCTCCTCTATGTCTTCGGAACTTAGAAATATTTTTATACCGCTCTGAGACTGAGTTTGCACCTTCAAGAAACTGTACTTGCCCGTCAGCAAGCAACTTCTCCAAGGCTCTTCCGTGATCAAGTGATTTGGTAAGTATAAGTATGCGAGATCTGTCTCCGTTTTCTCTGATTTCATCTACTATCTCCTTTATTTTATTGTTTCTTTCTTTATTAAAAACAATATATTTATCATATATCTCTATATAATTTTCATGAATATCTTCTCCGTCTGCGAGATATTCTCTCTCTATAATTTGAATTATAGGTTTTGTAAGTTTTCCTTTATCTACTAGTTCTTTGGTACTAACAGATTTTATGGTACCCCCTAAAGCACCTTCTAATGCATATTTTTTTATAGGTTCCGAGGGTATTGTGGCTGTAAACCCAAATCTCCATATAGCTTTAGGAAATGATTGAATAGCAGGGAGAGTTCGTTTCCCTGAGCAAAATTCATGACATTCATCTACCATCAGAACCTCGGCTGTTTCTAGGTGTGTATCAATTATCTTTTCTATACTTTGAACCGTACAAAGTATTATATCGCCATATATGTAGCCTTCTCCAAAACATAATCCTATATTTTCTATACCACATACATCCTTTAAGAAATCATAAGATTGTTTTAATAGCTGTTTAGAGTTAAAGAGGATAACCATTTTTTTATCACCTAAACTCTTAATCAGTCCCCCCATAATAAGAGTCTTACCAGATCCCGTAGGGGCAGAGATTACCCCTCTTTTCTCTTTTAAAGCTTTTATAATTAATGTCTCCTGATAGTCGTAGTATTTCATACTATCAAAATGAGCCATGTCTGGGGTGTTGGTTTTCTTGTCTCTATATTCTATCTCAGGAGTGCATTCTATTTTTTTTAAGTGATCTAAGACTCTAGGAAGAAGACCAGTTCTAAACATCCCTGCATTACTGATGAATCTCTTCTTACCATCCCAAGATCTTCTCCTATAAGAAGGTGAATAAGTGGCACCAGGGACTTGAAAGGTATATAATCGTTGTAGGGCTGTGAATAGCTTAGGATTATCTGTTATTATTTTAGATTTTTGATTTCCAACGAGTATCTTCATAGGACTATTATATTATAGATATAAAATATTTTGGAGAAATAAATGGAAAATAGTAATTTAACCCCAGAGCAACTTGCTGCCGTTCACTCTATTTTGGGTGATAAAAAAGAAAATATGGAGTATATCGAAGTAGAAGTACCTACAAAGTGCAAATGGTATGAGACAGATAGTATTACCATAAGACCTTTTACATTTAGAGATGAGAAAGCGGTTTTAAGTCCTATAAATAAAAATAAGAACTTTATGAATTATATCTTAGAAAGATGTATAAAGGGCATTGATGTAGATTCTTTATTTCTAATAGATAGAAACTATCTAATTTATAAATTAAAAGAGATCAGCACGGGATCTGAAATTAATATGGGGATTACCTGTGAGACGTGCTCCAGAGAAGGGAACCTCGAAATAGATTTAAATATTTTAAAAGTAAATAATTTAGAGGGAGAAATACCAATAACTCTCAAGTTAGAAGAAATAAATAAAGAAATAAAGATTTTCCCTCCCAGAGTAAGGCAAGAAGAGTATTTACTAAATTTTGATATCTTATGTAAAAATATATGGAGATTTATTCCAGAAGTAGACGGAATAAAAGAAAGTGCAGTTATATCTGCTGTTATGGATAGGCTTCCTATAAAAGATATGCACTCTATACTAAAAATTATAGGAATGCAGGGATACGGTCTCCAAAATGAGATTAACTATCTATGCGGCTGTGGGGCAGAGCAAGTTGTGGAGATCCCTTTAACGGAAAATTTTTTCGGGGACAGCTAATATCTTGTGAATCAGTAAAAGAGTTACTAAAACAAGCCTTTATCTTAGTATATAAGGTAGGATTTAACCAAACTGATATTGAGAAAATGACCTCTTTAGATAGAAGTTATTTATTTGAGTTTCTCAGAGAAGATATAGAAGAGCAAAATGATAGCACTAAACGGAATTAGTTTCCCAGAAAGACATGAGAACCCCCCAGTAGGCGGTAAGGTAGCTTTACGAGCCTTATTTTATAATGACGGACAATTAGTAGATCCTGTGGACGTTAGCTCAGTATCTATTTTTAAATTAAGCTCCTACTCCTCCAGTGCGCTCTTCACTCCTACTGATAACCTCGTATCAGCATCACCCCTAATGCAATTTGCTCCAAATGCGTTCTACGGTAATGCGCCATCAGACTATGTTGCTACTTGGGGACATGCCAACGCAGCCGATTTTTCTAATGCTAGTGGTATTTTTAAAATGCGAACAGGAGACTATGTAGCACCCCTTAGAATGGATAAAGCCCTTTCGGGAGGTTGGGAAGGTACCACAGTAGAATCTGCTTCTGTCAGTGCAGCCACATCTTATATTGATGTTTGGACAGTTAAACTTTTGGCTGGATCTCAATACCAATGCTTTATTCATTCTTGGTCTTTATATCAAGATACATTCTTTTCTATAACAGAACCTCTTTTACTTAGAACCAGTACAAAATTAGCAAACAAACATCTGAGACTAGGTGAAAAAATAGATCTCAAGGCTCCTGTAGAGCTAACGGTGGAGAATAGAAATATAGATTCATCTATAATTAACACTTTGAAATCCACATTGATTACTGAAGGTGCTTTTAAAATAACCAAGGTTAATGATAATACTTCTCTAGAGGGTCCATTTACTGTATATTCCTTTGCTGACACTCTTGGTTCTGTTCAGGTAACCTCAGATGGAACCCTGATTTATACATGGGATACAAGTAATATTCCTACCTCCAGCAGCTTTGGAGAAGCTAAGGGAACTTACGCTGTCCAAATACAGTACATGGCTAATGGTGAAAAGATTATATCACCTAGGTTCTATCTGAGTGTTGATTAGGTACTCTATGTCGTAGTCTTTAGTATTTTCGCGGACATATTGTTTTAAATCCATGTCCTCTCTCCACGCTTCATTCCAATCTTTATAAGCTTTGGGAGGAAGACATATTTTTATGGATGGCATCATTAACTCCCTTCTCATTCTTTCTATTTTATCTACGCCCATTTTTCCCGCTGTATCATTATCATAAGCAATAACAAGTTCACACCCCATATCTCTTATTTCTTCTATCTGAATCTGAGACGGCGAACTTCCCATGGTAGAGGTAGCGTTAACACCTGCTAACTGGAGAGACCTCGCATCCAAAGGACCCTCGCAAATAAGCACTGTAGTATCGCTCTGAAAAGGATATAAAACGCTGGAGGCTCTAACTTGGGTACTGTCGGGGTTTAGATACTTCGGAGTTTCTTCAAGCAGAGCCCTTGCCTGAAAAAAGAATAGGTCACCTGAAGGTTTCTTGAAAGGTATGATGATTCTATTTTTATACTTCCCGTCTGTAGCTACGTAGAAGGGCTCATCTTCTGTTTCCTCGGTATGAAACATTTTTCTGCCCCAAAGATATTTCCAAGCCAATTGAACTAAAGAATCTTTAGAGTAGCAAGAGTATATATCTATAGGAACCCAAGAGGACATATCCACATCTAGAGATGTAGAAATATCCTCAATAAAGGGTTTAGGATCTGGGGAGTCGTCGGCAAGAACCTCAAACAAAATCTTTGCCTCTGCTCTTTTGTAAGAGGTTTTTTCAACTTGGGCTACAAATTGTATAAAATTACCTACTTTATGAGCTTTAAAGTCTTGCCACATCCCTGTGCTTGTATTTATAGAAAATTTATTTTTCCAATCGTCCACAAAAATGGAGGGCATTGTAAATTCTCGCCCGCCTGAGGAGTATCGTCCAGAATTTCTGAAATTATGGTCAAGATACTCTCTTATATACTTAGGAGAAATTATGTTCATTAAAACTATCTCAGAGTCTAAGGCCAACACATTCATGCAGTGTAATCTAAAATACAAATTTAGATACATAAATAGATATAAGGAAATGTCAAAAAACAAAGATGCTTTAGACTTTGGATCCTATATCCACAAGATCCTAGAAAAGGGGTACCAGAAGACCTCCCTAGAGGACCTACTTACTATAGCAGCCGAGGTCAAGAAAAACTATAAAATTACAGAAAAAAAAGATAGCAACACAGAAACGTGCTTAAGAAATTTTCTTAAATTTAATGGACCTTTGACGGAAACAGTCGGAGTAGAACTGATTTATGATATAAAGTACGATGAGAAGAATGATATTAGTCTCAATGGTATTATTGATAGAGTAGTGAAAAGTCCTCAGGGTGAATACTTAGTTATTGATTATAAAACAGGGAAGAGGGAGCTGAAGAAGCATGAATTATACCAAAACCACCAAATGCAAGGATATGCTTACGCTGTCCATAAATTGTTCAAAGTTCCAATAGATAAGATAACGGTAGCTCACTTCTACCCTGTAACTGGTAACTTGGTTACTGTTAGGTTTTCATGGGCTCAGATAAGTTCTTATTTAAGGAATAAAATAGATACTGTTTGGAAAATAAGAAAAAAGAAGAAGGAAGAGTTTCCCCCTTCAAAGAATGAGTATTGCTGGTGGTGTGGATACTCCTCTATGTGTCCCGAATTCTCTAATCCACATCAAATAGCAGAATCAAAGAGGAAACACGAGGATAGGAAGAAAAAGTAGAATCAGAGGATTAATGGATGATATAATGATATATCTATTGATTCGTAAAAGTTTGATATTTGCTCCTCTGAGTACTTTAACTTCTTTTTAAAGAAATTAGTTAGGGATTCTTTTTTTAAGGGTTTTCTGTCTGAAAGAGATTTTAAAACCTTCATTTGGAAGGATGTTATAAATTTTTCACTATATTTATGTCTCCATTTCTCTAGAAATGAAGCATCTAAAGTAAAATTAATAATATCAATAAAATCAACAAAATCCTTGGAATCATTGTAATACATTTAAATCCTTATAATATAGTATATAAGAGTATATGAGAAGCCGAAATTTTCTACAAAATAAAAAGTATTTTGATTATCTCAGTTCTCAGGTAGCTGAAGGGGGTCAAACTCCTGTTGTTATTAAAAAAATACTACCTACTCAGGTAAGGGTAGGTGATTTGATAAGTTTTACATATTCAGGAACTAGATACGATTATACGGCTCTTGTGGCCGCTACGCCCAGATCCCCGAAGGGGTTGTACACGGCTAGACATACAAGAAATTTACTAATAACCACTTTTTTACTTGATAATTATTCTATGGAAGAACAAGCTATATTATTAAAAAAGGTACACTCAGAAGATATGAATTCTAGACAAGAAATAGTAAGATATAAAGCCGAAGAACATATAAAGTATTTTAGACGGTTATGGAGATTTTGGTCTGATTTTATGGAAGAGATAAATGTTAAGATTAAATCTAAAACTAAATTAGATAGTAGAAATTTTAGAACTTTCATATCTAATAAAATTGTACACTGTAAGGTATTAAGATAATGGCAAGATCAGAAGAAGATAATAAGTGGCTAGAAAAAATATATAAGAATACTAAGGGATCTAATGTCTTCTTAAAAGATTTAAAAGGCATAGCAGCCGACTTAAAAGGGGTGTTAGGGGGTGTAGTAGGTAACCTCCTTAGTTTATTTACTGATGCTGTTACTATGGGCGCGAAGATGGAGGAGGTGGGTGCTAGGTTTGGGGCATCCTTTAACTCCATGTCTGATGACATGCACACACTATCAGACACTATGCAAAAGTCTGGTGTTCCTGCTAATGTTTATGAGGCGATGATTCTAAAATTACAGGCCAATAGACTTGGTTTGGATCTTAACACTAAGTCTGTGCAGCAGATGTATAAAGTTTCCCTAGCCACAGGAGAGAATTTTAATACGTGGGGCCAAGGTATTCTTAATGCCACTATCGGAACACGGGAGTCTACTGAAGCTCAAGGTAGGCTATTCACGGCTGTGGAAAATAACTCTAGAACATTTAATATGACGAGAACTGAGTTAGTAGGTGCCTTAAAAAGCTTAAATAGATCAACTACTAATCTTTTTGCTGCAACTGGCGGCTCTGTTGCCGCAGCGGGAGAGTTCACTACAATGATGAGAGGTTTATTGCCCGACCAAGCATTATTTGGTGAAGCAATGAATACGTTTAATCGTCAATTTACTATGGGCGGCATCACAGAATCCATAGCAATGGGCTTCCCAGTGAATTCTATATTGGACGGCAACGCTACGTCTGCGGAGATGCTTCAAGTAATGTTAGAGCAGGGGTCTATGGCGCAAAGTTTGTTATCTAAAAATGGTAGAACCGCTATTATCGGAAACGAAGCAATGAAAGGAGCTTTTGGTGATTTAGCAAGTAAGATTGCTGTTAGAGAAGGAATACTTAAAAGAGCTGAGATGCTTCTAGGTAAAGCTGAGATAGAAGGATTAAATGAGAAAGAATTATCAATTCGGTTACACGCAGAGAGTAAAAGAAAAGCAAAAGAACAACAAGATTTAACTAATACTTGGAACATGATAAAGAGAGAAATTGTAACTCCCTTTATTAATGAAGGAGCAAAATTCTTTGTTAGCGTAAAAGAACTTTTTGGAGCAGCGTGGTTGAGGGGAGCATTGAAAGAGGCTTTTAGGATATTTGGTGAAGTAGTTTTTGGATTTGGTAAACTTCTTATAATTGGGATACAAAAGGTTGCTGATTTTTTTGGTTTTGAAGAGATTGCCAAAAGCATGAGAGGTGTCACGGCCAGTATGAATAAGACGGCTTCCACTATAAAAAGTAAGTGGAATAGTGGCGCAGGGGGATCGGCCATTGGAAGTAATCCTCCTACTCCTGTTACAAAAGCTACAAGTCCGACAGCAACGACGACACCAACGACAACTACAGGAGGGGCTGCAATAGGAACGGGAACTAATAAAGGGAAAGTAACCAGTAGTACCCGATCTTCTATTAACTCAGCCATGGACTCCCCCCCAGAGGAAGTTAATGTTGCCCCCCCAGTAGAGATAGATACTGCTCCATTGGAGGAGGCTGGAAAAGAAACAAACGACATTCTTGGAGATATTCGGCAGATGATAGGCAAGGAACCGTTCTCTCCCTTCACTCCCCCAGCATTCAGAATCCAAGGTGTACCATTAGGTAGTACAGGAGGGAATTACTAAATGAGTATATCATATAACTACGATGGGACTGTAAATACATACAACGAAAGATCTAAATTATGGAAAGACTTATCTCCTCTTCCAGGGGGAGACAGAGCTTTAGAATTAAGATCAGGAATCTTTCTTGAATATCCAAAAGCAAAAATAGAGGATACTAACCCAATTACTTTTATTCCATTTTATGAAAATCCAATAATCTCGGAAAGAAAATCAGCTCGGTTAGTAGAGTACAATCCAATAAATAGAGGATCAACTTTGTTTTCCCATGTAGGAGCAGACGCTAGATCTATAAATATTGAATTTATATTGTCATTAGCTCATATTAAAAGTTCTTGGAAAAGTGTTTTAAATACAAAGAAAGCTTTTTCTAATTTAGAAAAAAAAGATAGCGAAATGAATAGATTTTTTGAACGCTTTGTTTCCAGAAGCACAGAAAACCGTAGGCAGGATGATAGCACTAATGTAATTATTAATAGGGTACACAGCGTTCCTTCGGACGCTGCTCCTCCCGCAAGCTTGGCAGAGGGTATTGCTTCTATAAATGTAGAAGGATGGGAATCTAATAGCGAGGAAAAATTATTAAATCTAGCGGGGCCTTGGAAAAAATATGAAGTTACTCACACCGAGACATGGGATGCAAAGAAAACTGTTTTAGATTCTATTACATTTATCTTAGGATTAATAAGAACTTGTGTTGCTGGAAATGCTGAGAACTCAATTTTAGGTCCCCCTACTCTTAGATTAAGACACGGATTATCCTATCAAGATGTTCCTCTTTTATGTAGAGATTATAGTATTAAGGTTGTAGAAGAAGCTGGCTATGATATGGGGACCCTTCTTCCTTTAAGAATAAAAATTTCTTTAAGTACTGTTGAAAATAGAACGGGTGATTTTGGTAAGTTTAATCCAGGAAAAGCAATTAAGAGAGATAACCTCGCAGGTTGGGAGGCGGTAATGAAGGACGATAATATCAATTCTACAGACCCACAAAGGATAAACTCATGAGTAGAGAACAATATTTAATACCGATAACACACAAAGGTAAGACTATCCTAACGTCAGTTGGATCTACTATTTATGAAAATTCTACTAGTAATGCTGATAATAGTATGTTTAGAGCAGGGTACGTCCCCGCAGGGTATGACCACAGACCAGACCTAATTTCTAATCTGTTCTATGGAAACAGCGATAATTGGTGGACTGTGATGGAGATTAATGGATTGTCCGATCCTTTTGAAAGCTTAAATATTCAGGATGAGGTTAGGCTCCCCAATGGCTAATACAGCGGAAGTAAAAAGCAGTAGGACTCCTGAAATTGCAACTATTAGGGAGACAATCAATACTCCCCAACTTATTCTTGGGAGAAATAGGGGGGATATTTTTGGTGCCCTTGAAAAACTGAAAGACCCAGAGGCCAAAGGGTCAGTATTCTCGTGGTATAAGAAAGCCATCGACAAGGACCATAAAGCTATATTTTTATCTACTATTGAAAACTCAGATATACTTGAGTTCTCTTATAGTATAAATGCAGGGGGGGCTTCAAGGGAGCAGGGGCAATTTGTTGTCAAAGTATTAGATCCTACTAATACCTTTGAAGATAGATTTTTCTCTTTCTTTTCTATAGGATCTAAAAGTTATTCCGATTGGATATCTTCTTATGGTAATAGGAGTATATCAAAGGAAACAGATGGAATTATGATAACTTTTGGGGAGACAGATGACCCCAAAAAATGGGCACCTACCCAAAAGGTAGATCTTATTTATGTAAATTATGAATTGGGTCCCAATAATGTAAGAATATTTACACTTACATTCGCTCCCTCCTCAGGAATGACGGCCTTAGGTGCTACCCCCGAAGAGGAAGCGGTTACAACAGGAAATCTAAATAGAACTTATTCTATCCAAAGAACATACATAGATTCCAAGTATGTTGATGAATTGGTAGTAGTAGAACGCGCCCCTATTTTAGTTCTTAATCTTATAAAAGATACTTTTGCTAAGTTCACTGATGTACCTACTTTTTTAATAGCACAAAAATCTGTATATGAAGCCCTAGACAGGCTTTGGTCCGCTGCCTGTACCAATGCCGTTAACAATTTTATGGCTAGTACCAAGGGGTATAATTTACGTAGAGGAGGGGCTGGACAAGAATTCAATCGAGCAACAGAATTTGCCCCGATATATAAGGATCTATTTGGACCCTTACAAATAGGGGAGACTCCTTCGGGCGTGATGGCTAGCATACCAGGGGCGCATGGGGGTCAAGTTAGGGATACTCTTGATAAAGCAGGATGGCGAACTACGGGATGGAAAGCTAGGGACGATGCCGAGGAAGCAAGAATAAGAGAACGGTACTCTCGTGAAGAAACGGGACAGAGAAGGGCTAAACTTGCGGACCTTCAGAAGGCGGCATTGGCCTACATGACTACGAACGATCTTACGGAGTGGTATGCGGGCATTGAGGATTTTATTGGAGACGCTGGTGATATCATTGTGTCCCACGCTCCTCTTCTGCGATCCCTTGGCCTTCATGGGATAACACGCACAAGACAGAGTGGTATTCGTGCCCAAAAAAAAGGGAAAAGGCGAACTCCTGAGGAACAACGAAAGTGGATACTAGGGGAAATAAAAAAAACTCTGGATCAGCTTGTCGCAGAAGGTGCAGAAGATAAGGTCAGAGCATACTTAACTGAGCAAGATTTAAAAAGGTGGCGCAAAGGAAATATTAATAATTTAGATAGAGCTGATGCATACAAAAGAATAACAGGAGTAGACATAGAGGAAGTTAGAAAACCCATACCAATAGATAGTGTAGATCAGTATGTATTACATTTGAACGCAGCTTATGATTTTTTTCAGAACTTAGGTTTTACGATAGCAGAAGATTTTACACCCACAGAGTCCTCCAACCTTACAGGGGCAGGACTCTCTCGCACTGGAGATGAGGCACATCAAGACGCTCGTAAGCAAATGGAAAAGATGATAGTTGATATTCATATTAGATTAACAGGAAAAACTAGACAAGAAATGAAAGATCAAGCTTTAAGTATTTTAAGTAAAATAAATTCAGCCGATACTTTTATAACTCAAGTATTTTCAGAGATTAAACTTTGTGAACTAGTTTATACAAAACTCGCTGAAAAAGGTATCCCCCCCAGCACAAAAGAAGATTTTGATAGATTTATTCTAATATCTACAGGAGAGGCTTATTCTAATCTTTCGCAAATAAAAGAAAGTAAAGATTTTAAATCTACTAATGATACCCTATTCGCAGCCCTGCATGAAGCATTTGTGGAGTTTAAGGGAGAGATATATTCTGACGTTATTGAAAAAACTGTTATGCACACCTTTACTTATGGAGATATAAATTCTGATATATTAAGTTTTAACTTTGATTTACGTCCATGGTACGCATACCTTATAGCTAATGTTATACCTACTATAGCTACAAATGGCTTGTTAGGTAGGAATGCCTCTCATAATAACTTATTTGGATCTATAGCTAGTTATATTAAGAATACTGGAAATAGAGACACGGGGAACATACGGGGAATTGTAGAGGCTTGGTATGATAAGCATGAAGAGACTCCTGTTCCCAATACTCCAATATTTGATAGACTACCATTTAAGGATAGAGGGGAGATTCAAGAGGCGTTACTAGGATTCACTAGAGAAGAGTTTATAGACAGTGTGATGGAGTACCTTGAGGCTAATTTTTCTGCGATAGAAAACCATCAATACGTTATCGTTGATCCTATACAAAAATCTAGTGCTATAGATAATATATTAGCTATGAGAGAGAGGGTATCCGAAGTTACATTTACAGGACAAATAGAAACTTTACCATATTATAAATTTATGTCCCCCGTTAGAAGTCTAATGTCTAAAATTAATATTAATTTTAGAGAACCTGATATTAAAATAAATGATTTCTTTGATAGCCGTGAACCCTCTAAATGGTTATCTGGGGAATATACAATACAGGGACTTAGTTTTATTGTTAGCCAAGGAAAGGTGAGTACTTCTTTTAATATAGTTAAGAATTACAAATTAGAGAACTAAAAGATGCAAGTTTATAGATGTACAGTCCATACCGTAGAGGATATAACAAAGACTGGTAGGTTTACGGTGATTCTTCCTAACAGCCCAAGCCCAGTATGGGTTACTTACGTAAGTCCCTCAAATAATGTGGACGGTGGATTTTTTGCTCCACCAACTCCAAGTACAGAGATTTTAGTTCTTGAGGTAGATGCTTCAAATCATAATAGGGGGTCGGCTGGTCTTTATTATTTAGGAGCTATAGTCGGTACCAATAGATTTCTAGCAGACGCTCTAGATGATGAGGAATTGAACTCTGATTTTACCACAAACCCACAGGGAGCTACAACTCTCCAAACTAAAGGAGATAAGATAGACTTTACATCTTTGGGAGCAAACGCTGAAAGCCCCCCTGTTCTTCCTTTATGGATAGATGACACCTATGCCAATGATATTCTTCCATCTAAAAATGCATTTTTAGGAAAGGGTAATGGCGGGATCATTATCGCAGATCAGAAAGTTGGAGGGGATTCTGATGCATGGATGAACGCAACAACTACTCTTCAAGGGGGAGCTGGTAAGAAGATAGAATTATGTGAAACTCCTGCTCAAGATTTTATTAATATAACTACAGGACAAGACGATGCATTAATCGAAGATCATATAATCTTAGCAGGGAAGCAAGATGCCGCAGGGGTAGAAGGTGGAACATATTCAGCGGGAGAATTTAGGGTAGATACTCACGGACCTGCAAATATAGTTAGTAGGGACGCAGGAGTTGAAGTTAGAGTTAAAGAAGGAAGAAATATCGAAATCCTTAATGATTCTACAGGTTTTATGTCCCCAAACCCAGCAGGTAGGAAACTTTCATTTATTGGAGGTGGAGACGCTATATACATCCCCGAGGTAGATGAGATCGAGTCTGTGGCGTACCCACCCCTCCCTTGGGCTTCAGTTTTTGGAGTAGGGCAAGTACACCCTGACCTTTTCCCGCCAGGATTCGGATTTAACCCTTTAGACAAGGGAGATGAGAGTTATGGGTGTGTTAATATAAAATCAGAATGGAATAATATTAATTTAGAGGCTCTGGGTCCCGATTCTGTTATACATATAAGTGCGCCATATAGTGCTTCTAAAATAGTTATTACTACTGGTGGTACAGTAGATATAGTAGCAACACAGAAAGTAAGTATCACAAGTGGAGAGAAAATAGAATTAAATGCTCCATATATAGATATTAATAGCGGTATAAGGGTAGATTTAGACTAATGGGATTTGATAGACAAAAAGCAGATTTTTTATTTAATACTCTTGATAACCAGACTCCCGCTATGGATATTTTAGAGACTCAGTTCGGAGTTCCTTCTTGTGCTACTGACTTAGCGGGAGAAGTGTTAGCATTATTTCCTTCAAGTCCACTAGAGAGTTTAAGTAAATCTATTCAAGCAGGAAAGAAAGCAGCTCAGGATTACATTAAGGAACAAAAGAGGAAGTTGTTCCTGCAACTTGGAATAATAGAAGCAAAAACCGCTAATGGGATGATGACATTAACCAGCAATTTGAGTGATTCTGTCTTAGGTGGAGGTTTTCTTGGTTCTCTCGGAAGCTTGGTAGGAATGGCTAGCGAGGTTTGGGATACAGTTACTGGTATTGTCGATAAAGTCCAGCAAATAGCTAATTGTATTGATCAACTTTCAACCCATGAATCCTTGAAATCTAACCACTCCGCTCTTGCTAGTAAGTATGCCAACTTTGGTGGTTTTTGTAAGATAAATGGCAGAAGAAACGCAGATCATATTGATGCATCTTCTTGTGAAGATGCAGGAGGGGTATGGATACCAGGAGTGGACCCTGACAAAGTAAAGGAATATAGAGAAGATTTAGATGCAAAATACGCAGTGGAGAGGAAAAATATAATTAATGCTCTTGCTTTTGTTACAAAATCACAAGAACAACTTAATATTATCAATGAAATACTTAATAATCGTTACCTTGATCCCGACAACTACCCAGAACCCTGCTTTGATGGATCCGTATATGTAGAAAGCCAAGGAAAAACTGTAGCTGAGATACTAGAAGGGACAGGATTTTGTGTTAGGATGCCTGGACAGGGAGGTTATTGCAGTTTAGGGACACAGTACAAGGATAAGCAAGCCTGTGAAGACGCAGGAGGTAGGTGGACCGTAGATGAAGAAAAGCTACCACAGGAGAAGTTCTGGGTTAAACCTGAGAGGCTAGATCCTCCCATAAGTACTAAAGAAAAGTTTATTTTAACAAGAACAGGCATTTACTACGATTCTGTTAATGGGGGGATTGATCTACCTTCTAATTTAGAAGATATTGTTGAATGTGAATCTGTTATTCCCGAAGCATCTCTAAGATGGATGTATTTGTATAATCCTAATTGCGGAGGTAAGGGGGAATCTGTTTCTTTAAAGGAATTTAATAAATGGGCTAACACTATATTCGATATTGAAAATACAGAATTAGAAAACGATCCAAAGATAAAAGAATATTATAACAAAGATCGTTTTCTAACACAAATTCAAGGAGAAAGAAATAGACGAGTTTATGATACCTCTTCCTATATAAAAGATTTATTGGTTAGTGGGTACGCTGAAGACTCTGCCTTGGTTAGTAATGCGAAGCAAAATGTAAATTCAACCATTGAAACTTATGAAAATAAAATAAATAGAAGAAAGAAACAAATACAAATAGCTGTAGTTTTGGGAGGCGCAGAAATAGGGAAAGTTCCTGTTAATGATTTTTCATTCTTAGATAACACACAAATAAAAATACATGAAAAGGCTCAATCAAGGTTAGCCTTTCTACCTGGAGAAGTTTCCAGTGTCGTGCTGCCTTTAAAGATAGCAAGTACAATAAAGAAAGACACTGCCTTAAAAACAGTTTATATAAATCATTTACATGTTCCTACGACAGGAAGAGGTTCAATAATATCATCGGCATCATCGGTAACATCTACCCAAGCCCCTGTAGTGTCCCTCACAGACAACATCGTAACTACAGATTTGATTTCTTGTTATAATTTTTTAGGGGCTAATGTAGAATCCAAACCAGACTCAATAAATTTTAGCGTAGAAAATACCGCTGATACTGGGACTTCATACAATGCACAAATAGTAGCAAGCTCTTTTGACACCGTGTATCCCTCTGGAGTTGGGATAGCCCAGTTCAAGGGTATTTGTAGTTTCTTCTCAGGGACAAATACTAAAGCGTCCTACTACTTATCTCCTCCCTCTGCCCAGTACCTACAGTCCCCATACAATCCTTTAAGTTATATGAGGCTTCCTCAAAATATAAATGATTTTGAAAGTCTTCTTTATAAGAGAGAAGGTTTTACTCTAGATTGTTGGATTCATGTACCCACATTAATGACAAGTAGTTATGATGGGTGGGATACTTCTCTAGAATCCTCCTCCATGCACAGGATTCTTTTAGGTAATGAGAACCGTGGGGGAGATAAGCAGGTTACAGACGCAGAAAGAATGGAGATATTCCAAGATTACGACTCCGTTAAGGGTTTATTGGTAGGCTTTACGAGGGATAGGAGATTTACAAAGAACTTACCTCTTTCAAATGATACTGGACTAAACCCTGTAGATTCTGATCTAAAGTTTTATATGGCACCCACAAGGTCTATAAATACTAGTAGTATAACTTTCATACCAAAAGCTAGTTTAGATTGTTTCGCAAATACCACCGACCCCCAGAGATATTTGGGAGCAGTGTTAGATGTGACAGGTCCTACTGGGACTACTTCTGCTTTGGGAGATTGTTCATCTACTTTTAAGCATTTATCTATAACTTGTGATCCTTCTGGGGATGGAAGAGTTGCTATTTACTCTGATGGGGTAGAGGTTCTGTCTCAAAATTATGTTAATACTTTTGGATTTACAGGACCTCCTAATATCCCGTCTCCTGTAGATTCTAGTAGCTTCAGCTACACAAATTTATATGAAAATTCTTTACCAAAAGGATCTATAACCTATATTCCATCTGCTGTATATCAGGGAGATTTCTGGAGATGGAATGCCCCAGGAGCGGCAGGGTTTACCCCTTGGATAATTGGTGGCGGTTACACAGACGGAATGACCAATAAAGAATTTGGATATAGCCCAAGCTCCGATTCGGGTATGAATTTTCTTGGATCTAAGGACGGTGGCTTAAGAAGTGGCTTTAATGGAATGGTCGGGAGTTTAAAGCTATATAAAAGGGCACTAAATAGTGCGGAAGTATTAAAGAACTTTAATGCTCAGAAGGGATTCTTTAAGAATATACAAACATAATGATTTCTGATAACAAAAATATTTACGGATCTTTGCCTTCTAAAGCAGCTAAGAGACAGATAGCCTCCCAAAATAAATTTTTAATGGGTATTAGCTATCCTTTTGCTCAATCTAGAACAAAAAGAGTCCTTGGAGACGTACAAAAAGTATCCAATGTAGATTATTTTGCAAAATCAGTGGACAAAGAACTAATAAGAGGGATGTTGAGACAATTATTCCTAACTCGTAAAGGTGAAAGGGTAATGAACTCTTCTTTTGGTCTTAATTTAGATGATTACGCCTTTTCTCCTCTTGATATAACAACATTTGAAATTTTAAGAGCGGATATAACGACACAAATCAGTATCTTTGTACCTTTCTTTGAAATAATAAAGCTAGGTATATTTGAATCTGATCCCACTATAGCAGAGAATGGGTTGGTAGTTAAATTAACGGGACAAATACGAAGTAATAATCTTATAGATCCCTTTGAAGTTGAGGTAAACATAGGATGAGTTTTTCAGGAACTGTAGATTCAGATTTTATGAAACTAGGTAAGATACCAGAGAATAGAAAATCTGATTTTATAAATTTTGCTGCTGTTGATTACGAGACAATAAAACAATCTTTGGTTGAGTACATAAATGCGGTGTACCCCGAAGATTTTAATAACTTTTATGGTTCGGAATTAGGGATGATGCTAGTAGAGCTTGTGGCCTATATGGGTGCGGTAAATTCATTTAAGGCAGATACTCTAGCTAATGAATGTTTTTTAAATACAGTAAAAAATAGAAATAATCTAAGAAAATTACTTCAACTTATAGGGGTGTCCTTAAAAGGACCAGCCTCTGCGTCCTCTAGAGCACAATTAACTTGGAATGAGTCCACAAACCCTACAGACTCCCAAGTCTCCGCAGTATCTTTCTCTAACCAAAATAGAGTTGTGACAGTAGCTTCTCCTGAGGATGGGAGCCCCGTAACATATTCCCTATATAAGCTAAATTCAAATAATGAAGTAGTAAATATAGAAAATAGCGCAGACTCTATAACAATAAATGGAGCAACTGATTCTGATAATAGTCTAAGCTCCGTGTACTCTAATTTAGCATTATTAGAGGGTGCTCTAATCTTAGAGACAGGAACATTTGGCTCCATTGATCAAGTAAAAACTATAGCTTTAGGTGAAGGTCCTGTAGTAGAAAAAAGCGTTAGAGTGTATATTACAGCAGATTCCACAGCAGATCAATCTGCAACTGGAACCTATACTCAAGTAGATAAGATATTCTCTGCCTCGGGTAGCTCTGATAAAATCTTTGAGGTGGCCTATTCTAATAACTATAACGGTGTTGTTATTTTTGGGGATGGTGCTATTTCGCAAGCTCCTCCTCATAATGCAACTTATGCTGTAACTTATAGAGTTGGTGGTGGATCCAGAGGAAATTTAGTAAAAGAATCTATAAATGCGTTAATAATAGGAACCGATGGAGATGATAATTCCCTTAGTTGGAGAGTAGAGAATATAAGCGAGATGACGGGAGGTAGAAACGGAGAAACAGCAGAACAGGCTAAGAGATATGCTCCTTATACTTTTAAATCCCAAGATAGACTTGTAACTTTAGAAGATTATATAGCATTCGGAAGTAGGTTCTACAGTGCTATTGGAACGACTGCCAAGGTAGCAGCAGTTACTAGGGAGGGCTTTTCTTCTGCTAATATAATTGATTTATTCGTATTAGAGAAGGCTACCGACCTACAACTTCAAAAAGCGTCTCCAACATTTAAAAATAATCTACTAACTGAAATTGATGCTAAGAAGATGCTTACTGATCATGTAGTTATAAATGATGGAGTGATACGGACTTTAGATTTAACAATAAATCTTAGATTAGATAGAGAATATCGAGAAATAGAAGAAGAAATTAAAAGAAAGGTAACCGCACAGGTACTAGACTTTTTCTTTGTGGATAATATGGAATTTGGACAAGAATTTCTTAAAGTTGAGCTGGAGAGAAAGATATTCCAGCTATCAGAAATTAGATTTGCAACAATTGATAATATTGATGATATTATCCCTGTAGATCATAATGAAATAATACAACTTAATAATTTTAGTTTAGATATAGTGTATCTCTAATGTCTAAAAGAAGCGTAACAGATAATTTTACTAAGTATACGGGAACTCTAACGAGACCCACAGCGGGAAGTCCCGAGAGAATCCTCCCAGGTTCCCAGTCCTATTTTAAGAGAAATTACTTAGATGCTGTAAAAATTATTACGCCAAATGTGTACTTTGACGATGATATATCGCTTAGTGGGGTTGAGGTTACCGAAGTAGACCAGCTAATTAACTCACATATTTTAGCTGCTGATTCTTCTGCTGTTATATACGTATCCTCCCTTCCAACCGTAGAGTATCTTAGCTCCGTCAGCGCAGTGGGTGGTATTTCTAAGTATTTTGTGAAACAGAATAACCTTACTTGGGTTTCCCCCACTAACTTTGAGAACAATATACTTCAAAAGATAGGAAAGACTTTATCTAATTTCAGTTCTAGTGGAGATTTGTTAAATTATATATCAGGAACTTTTCTTCCTACAATAGAGCTAGAAAAAAATGATGGAACTCCTGGAAATAATCTAGCAACAACAACAGCTTCTGCGTTCTCTAACGATAGTTCAGGAACCCATAAGTATTTAATAGATAAATTATCATGGCTTTACTTTCTAAACGCCCCAGACCCAGCAGGAGCTAACGTAAGACCTTCGGGGTATTCAACCTCGGGTGAGGTTGCAACTCTTCTTGCTAAAAACCTTTGGTTTGGGGAAGTTATTGGTTTAGATGATTGTTTAAAGATATTTGAAAGATATTTGTGGAGTAATTATTATTCCTTCTCGTCCATTGATGAGCGTATTTTACCTGAGAAATACAGAACTTCTGGTTCTGATGCTACATCTGGTTATAATGCTCTTTCTTATGTCTCAGGAACACAGCATAGGGATAGATTAGAAACTTTAGTTAGTGTTCTTTATGAGGGAGATTATTTTAATCTAAACGATACTAAAGTTAGGGATTCATTTTCTGATTATATCAGCACCACCTCTTTAATTTCAGATGAAGATTCAGCAGGACCCCTTAATAGGGCATTAAAAGCATTCTCCTTCTCTTTTGCTGATAGAAGTTCAGAAATAAAAGAACTTGAGACCCTTGTTGATATAGATCACTGCCCTGATGAGCTACTCCCTTATTTAGCTGATTTAATCGGGTGGACGTTGATCGGACCAGACTCAACACGACACAGGAATCAGCTCAGACAGGCTGTATCAATTTATAAGGCTAAAGGAACGAAGAGATCCGTCCAGGGCATGGTTGATTCTGTGTTCGGCAGGGACGGAGCCTTTAATATAACCTCTGGGACTCTATTTGATCTGTGGGAATCTTATATTCCTAATATAGTATTTTATACTCTGATGACGAGTTCTAATCTAACAGAGAACGGGTTAGCTTCCTTTAGTAAGGATAGGGCTGACGTTTTGGGGTTGGATAGCTATTCTACTAATTTAGAAACCAATGTTAGGTTAGCTGTTGATAGGATTATGTGGGAATTAGCTAATGAGTTCCCTAATAATTTTATTTTTGGGAACTCATTATTTCCTAGAGTTACATTCTTCTTAGAGCCCCCTAAAACTCATTTACCCGCTTTTCTTCCCCTAGATCAGGAAGAGATAAAATACGAAGGCCCATGGAACAGAACCGAAGATGGTGATTTCTATACGGGATCAGTTTTTAATATAAGAACTTCCCATAAAATAATACCAAAACAAGATCAAAATTTTATTTTTACTTATAGGGATAGGGTTATGCCTATTCCACCATGGGAAGAGATAAAGTATTATTCTAATTGTCAAGTATCTCTTCCATTATTAGAATCTTTAAAAAAGAAATTAGTATGTTTTGGTGTGGATACAAATTCGGCTAATAGTGTTCACTCTTATATTCTTAATAATACTTTAGAAAAAGAAGATGTAAATTTTTATAGAAATTCGTTCCTATTCTTTACAACAACAGAACAAACACCTTTTAATTATGACAAAGTAGTTAATAATACTAGGCCCTATGGGGATGATTTATTTAGGTACTTACCTTTTTGGAGTTCTAAGTCTTCTCATTTTAAAATTTCTTTGTCCGCAAGTTCATTCGATTTTGCTTCTATTAATTTAGATAAAGAATCAAAGTATGCTTTATCTAGAGTAAAAACTCTTGTTAATACGGTAGCTCCAGCCCATGCTACAGCCGATATAATTCTTGACGTATCTTCTGTTGAAGATACTAATATAGCTCTTAGTGCAATCTCTACAATGAAGGCTGTTCTTGGGTTGAGTTCCGTGGCCGTATCTTCTAATGCCTCTGCCACAATACTTACTAACTTTGCTGTTAGTACTATAAATCCAAGAAATACGAGCGTCTTACCAGCGGGTCAACAAACAGTATTTAGAAGAGAAGCGGCTAATAGCTTGAGCGGTGCTTTGATGGGATCTGGAGTAGCGGATATTTTCTTCTCGGCTGCTCCGCGCAACGCTATTCGGAGAAAAAATCATAAGTATTTAATGAACTGGGAGAATGTAGATATTAGGGATGGGATGGGGTCTGCTGGGTATGACTGGCTTTATAGGGCAACACAACTTCCCGTTAACAAAGATGGGGGGAGTTTTTATTCAACAGGTGCAAACCTTCTAACCTCGGGGATATTCTCACTTGGATTCATCCCCAGTAGTTTATCCTTCTCCCCTGTTCCCCTAAAGAGAGATCCTAATAACTTTGGAAACCTTATTGATAATGTAACCATAAGTCCTGTTTGGAACAACTGTCAAGCTTATAATTCTTCCGACAGCTTTTTTGGGGTTGAAGTAAGTACTACCTTTCCTTTGAGGGGATTGTCTGGGGTTGATAGCTCGGCTGCGTCTTCTTTCTTTGGCAAACGAGGCTCTTTAACTGAATTGCAAAGCTTACAACATAGAGTAAGAGAGGCTTCGATCCTACATGAGGCTTCCTCTATAGTATCAGGATATTATAATCCCGATGGGACTGTGAATTCTTCGTGGCCTGTGTCCTCCTCAAAAATACAACCTGTAACAGTGTCCAGTTGGTACGTCGATGAATATAGGGATGTATTAAACTCAATTGCTAATCAATTACATGAAAATACTATTAGTGTTAGTAATTTAAACTATATGGGAGATTTTGCTTTTGGATCTACATTACATAAGTTTTATAAGGATTGGCTTGATCACTATACAAGAGTTCCTATAAATTTTAATTTCAAGTATGATGCGGGTGCTAATAATATTATAACTCATACTTACGGTCCTTACTTATTCAATGATGATTATGAAATTACTGCGTCGTCCATAGATGATGTAGCTCCTGGATTAATAACCTCCTCTATTGGCTCAGTTAGGACAGGGGATCTTATTAATATAGGTTACTATTTTGGTAGGGGAGCAATGGCAATGGCTCCATCTAACGCATGGGGTATAACAAATTATGCTGCCTCCAATGCTTCAGACATGTATGTAGGAAGAATTGAAGTGAGAAATGATTCTTTCTTAAGTGGAGTAGAGTTTGTTGATACATCTAACCCATACGCAGTACAACAAGCACAATTCTATACCACCAGTAGGGGTACGCTTGATTTCAACTTAACGGGGGCTTATATACCTCCTAATGAACCCTATACCTTACCTACCACATTTGCCTTTTTAAGAGTTACAGGTTTGGATAAGGATGTAAAAACTAAAAATATTCCTGAGTGGATGAAGTCCTCAGTTTTACAAGATAATCTTGTTATTAAATATGGAAGAAACGCCGCCAATACCTTCCCAAGAATAAGATATAAGATAGAACCTGATTCTAGTAGACCTGATTTTAAAAATTACTTATTTCCAAATTCGGACTACCAGATAGATATTAATGCTGCTAATATACATTCAGATTCTGACCTTATAGGAGGCCGTACTTTAAAGGTTTGGATTCATACTGAGCCTATTTCCTATACTTACAAAAAACCAGATAAAACGTATACAACAGAAAATTCTATATGGTCTTTCTCTAACGGCACATGGGTAAGACATAAACTCTCAGTTATAAATGAAGACTTACCTTTCGGAATAGTTCCTGGATTATCTATTGGAAGTAAATTTACAGAAAAAAATATAACTGATATCATTAGATACGGCGAAAAAGAAAATTCTTCAATGAGAGATATAAAGACTAACAAGATTATAACTCCATACCACAATCTTTCACCTAGGGTAGGGTGCATGGCAGGAGGAACTTCCTCGGAGGAGGAAGTTCCGAGCGTTTACCGCTGGGCTTCCCAGTCCTTGTTTGAAACTCTAAGTTTTAATTTCAATACAAACAATAATGGAATTAAGGATCAGATAACAGAAAAGATTCATACCAAGGATAGAAAATATTACATAGAGATATTCTTGGAGACAGCAGATCCAGACTCTTTTATATTACTTAATACCATTAGTATGTATAATAAAACTTTTAGAGAAAGAGCGATAGTTCCCACAAGCTATAATAAGTATGAACTAAATAAGCATGAATTAAAAGCATGTTTTGATTATTTTACCTCTCTAGCAAAAAGTACTTTGGCTTCTAGAAATGCAATTACAACTTCTGGGGAGATGGGGGTTAGTGGAGGAGGTAGATTAAGTTATAGAGATAATATAAAGAGAGAGATTTATGCTCTGTCTGGAGATGGAATTTTTAATCAGGTGAGTTCTCTGATTATTAGAGGAAATTAGATGAAGATTAAAGGCGAAGTAGAAGTATTTAAAATAATGCAGGACGGAGCATCCGAAAGTGTTCTCAAAGAGAGTAACATGGTGGTGGATGGTGCGTCTGAAGTTATTGTTGATATGCTTACTACTCCTTATAGTCTAAAGAACCTAGCAGGATCAGAATCTCTCAACCCCTCTAACTTTACAATACAAGCAGTGTCCTTAGGAAAAGCTGAGAAGCTATACGGGGGCCATCCTGACACAAGTGCAGCAGACACCGATGTTATTGGTATGCACGGATTTTACAACAACAGAAACTTATCTTCTATTTTTGCAGATAAGAACGCTGACGCTGACCTATCAGCATTTATAGGTGCTAGAAATTTAGGCGGGGCTTCTTCTTTTACTCCTTCTTATGAACTTCCAAAGGATCCACGCCCACGGGACACACGATTAGAGAATTCATCCAAAACTCAAGTCCAGTTGTATTATGAGCTTTCCGCAGTGTCCGAGTATCCAGAGCTAACAACATACACTGCTCTTTTCAGTCCTTCAAATACTCCTTCTTGGAGAAATGCAAGTGCTTTAATAACTCCTAATGGACATAATTTAAATTCTTATTATTCATCTTCTGTTAAAAGTATGGAGACTCTTTACCAAGGATGCTATGCTCCTAGTAGTGGGGTTAATATTTATATATGGGATACTTCTGTAACTAGGGGCGCGGTCACAGAGACATCAGCCCCTTGGACCTACCTACTTTCCAGCATAAACACAGTAGTATCAGGGGTTAAGGGTAGATACAATACTGTGGGGTCTATGGATAGGGAGGGTTATTTAGTAGCTTATCCTATACAAAATCACCCTGCTAGCGGAGATACTACTCAGGGCGTTGCGGTGTCTGCTGCTACCGCTAGTTCCTTGACAAGTGTGTCCTACACAGGGGGAGGTTTAGTTGACGGGTCTACCGCCTTTATAGGAAGTCCTGCTGTATGTTATAACTTCACTATCTCTTCCACTGATCTACTATGTCTAGCAGCATATAAAGGATTTACCAATATAGGGTTGTGGGCTTTAGACGCTAAAGAAACATTTAAAAGCGAAGCTGCTCCCGTAGCATGGACCACGCCAACTAACAATAGAAAATACAAACTATTTGCTAAAAAAGTATTTAGCGAGGATTTAACAACCATAAATGATGCGGTCGCTGCGAGGCTTGCTGGTATAAAAAATTATGCAGATCTAACTATTCAGTGGAGAATAAACTTTGATTTTGGGAGGACATTCTAATGGGGGGTCACCTTAAAGTAACAAAGATTTACGATGACTATAAAGAAGTGGTTGTCGATGATAGTAATATGTTAGTTCGGGGACTTGTTGTAGATATAGTTTCTATATTAACAGGAGAAGCAGTTAGTATACCATCTATAACCCCTGGGTATCTTCAGTTGGGAGTTAGTGGTATGAACTCTTCTCGGGATGGGGGTTTAGCGTCTGGTATATTCTATCATTTATCAGCACCCCTATCCTCTACCTCCCAGTATGGAGATGAGACTACATTAGAGCTTCAAAAGTTGAATAGATCATTTCTTGCGTCCACCGCAGACAGTGGAACTACCTACAGTGAAATGTTGTTTTTGAGTGCTGGCGTGTCTAGTGCCCCTGCGTCCTCTATAGAAACGTCTTCGACCTCGGACAAGCACTGGTTTATTCCTATACCACGAACTAATATTACTAAAACTTATTTAGACTCTGTAGAAGTGAGTATAGTTTTAGATAAAGACACGGCAAATGGTATTTTATTAAGAGAATTTGGATTATTTTCTAAAAATCCGATAGGATACAAGAATGATAAGCCCTTATTAGTGGCATACAAGCAGCTTAGTGAACCTTTAACTAAAAGATCTGAGTTTAAATTGCTTATAGAATGGAGTATTGGGTTCTTAGGGAATTCAAATATTTATGATAATATAACTCCTGGAGTTAAATAGTATATAATGAAGAGATATGAAACAAAATGATATATTAGATGTATCTGGTCATTTAGAGATTTTTAAAATATTTTCTGATGGCACAGAAGAGAAAGTATTTGATGACCATAATGTCATTACTTCTGGGATGGGAGTAGGTCTAGCTATGCTTTTCGCTGGACAGGGATCCTCTACGGTGGAAGACTTCCAGATAAGATATTTCCAAGTAGGATCAGGAGCCCCAACTTCATATGATTATACTCAAGGTAGTTTAGGTGGATACCAAAAAACAGAAGCGGAGTATGGGAATAATGTTGTTGTAAGTAACCATAAAAGAATGTTACCCCAAGGAGGTCCATCACCTACGAATGAGATATTCCTACTCATCTCCGATAATGTAATAAAGAAATCTTCTTCCACTTCGGTTACCTATGTTTTATATTTGCCTGAGGATTCATCTTTTGAACAAGACTTGAATGAAATTGGATTATTTATGTCTAACCCTTTAGCAATCCTTATATCAGGCCAAGATAGGAGGAGTCCTTTGGTAGCCTATAGAACCTTTAATAATATAAAGAAAACGAACCAGTTCTCGTTGGTATTTAAGTGGAAGTTGAGTTTTTAAGTTATGCCTTTTTTAGAAAATGATTTATATTTAGCACAAGGTGACGATAAGTTAGTAAGAGGGGACTGGACTAGTACTGTCTATAAGTATGATGCAAGCTCTTTTTATAATTGGGAGCAGGATAATCTTCCTCTTTACGATTTAGAGGAAAGAACCGAGTTTAATTGGGAGCAACTGGGTTATCCCACTTCTTCCCTTACTGGGCTTCACTTGAGTGTATCGGATTCGTCCGTGGACGCCACTGGCCCATATCAAGTGTTCTCCTCCGTAAGCGCAGCGTTAAACAAGCTACCAAGGACTCTTAGATTTCCTGTAATTATAGAGGTTGCTGTTAGTGGTAATCTTGGGAATATTGATATTCAAGATTTCGAGTTTGTAGGTGATGGGGGATTAGAAATAGTAAATAGAGGATTTGCTAAGATCCTTAGTGGTTCTGGGGCGGGTACGGTTTGGGATACCTCGGCGGCAGGTGCCACTTCCTCCATTACTTCTTTGTCATCTATAGATCTTAGTAGTACCATGGGCAATACCAGCTCCTTGGCAACGGCCACCAATGTAACCACTGTTCATGGAAATAATTTTTGGAATAACTGGCATCGCTCTTTTATAAGAATGGCAGATGTTTTCAGTATAGCTGCTATTACCTTCGAGGACTATGGATACGGAAGTAGAGATGCTCCCAAAACTCCCACCCCCGACTATAGAAACAATGGAATAACAGCGACTATAAAAAATACAAGTCCTGGTTTTTTCTCTAATACTAACAGTGTATTTTCTTTTTCTGATTATACAGATTCTACTTACGCCTACGACTACAATGGAAGTTTAATGGGTAGTTTCACAAGTAAAGCATTAAGACCCTCTAACATGGCTAACCTTCAAGCAGCTACCGATAGAGCAACCAGAATAAAAGCACTCCCAACGGGATTTGTCTATGCAAATAGTGCCCAAAGAATAACAGTAAAGAACTGCAACGGACCTCTTTATATTAGAGGTTTCGTTGTTGATGGTAACTTAGCAACTGTTGCTATCGAACCAGCCCAAGACCACGGGGTAGCAAATGGTATTGAAATAGAAAATTCAAATGTTCTTTTAGAAAACTGTGCTGTTATGAGGTGCGCAGAGACTGGGCTTAAAATAACTAACTCCAAAGTAAATTTAAATAGAGGATTTACTTCTTATAGAGTTTATCCTTTGGCTGCTAATACTAGAGGTAGTTCCACTGCTTATGGAATGCAAGCTAATAATTCAGAAATTACCTTAAGTGGTGCTTATGATGTTAGTTCGGGACTTCCCTCTGACTCCCCTTTCTCGTTTGCTCACTCTCCTGTAGGGGTTCAACTAAATAATTCTATTCTTAAAACTCCTGAGGGTGGGAGAGGCAAGGACTTGAAGGGGGCTTCAGTAGTAGGGGCACAAACTCCATATAATCAATTGTATCTTGATACTTTCTTAAATACAGAAGTAGGATTAGAGGCTAATGATTCAACTATAGATTTTAATCATACTCTTATGTCTTATATGAATGAAGTGGGTATTAGATTAAATAATACTACTTTAAAGGTAAGTGAGATAGTTTGTGATCATAATAATTGGTGCGGTTTAGAAGGTAAAAATAGTACAGTAGAATATTATAAAACCCTACATGGATTAGGTAATAGCTTAGTGTCTCCGAATAAAGCTTTAGATTTCTTATTTAATGGACAACATCTTGATTTAGAGAATTGTGTTTTTAAGAATAAAAAATTTAAATTATTCGATATTGATCGTCATATTTACCCCTTTGAAATAGGATCAGGTGGTTATAGAGTAAGAGATGGAGTTACAATTCCTGGGGTTCATCTTAAGAATACTAAAGCTGATTTTATGCAAATGAGAACCTTGGCAGGGAACGCCTCATACTCTTTCACAGCAACCGAACCTGTATTAGGTGAAGCATATTATATTGATGAGGGAAGTAATGTTAAATTTATGGGATGTAGTGGAGATACCTACTGCACCAGAATAGAAGGAGACGATAGTTCTTATGATGCTCTATTAGATAGTACTCCTATTTATGTTGATAATGGTTCAAAGGTAGAATTCAACGGACCTACTGTTCTAGGCAGAGCAGGTATAAATGTAGGTGCTAATAATAATTCTATAATTAAATTTGCTCCACATAATACTGAAGGAAAATTGGATGTTAGTTCGTATGCTCTTTCTGATACAAACCAGCATACTAGAGTAGAAATGCAATCGTTTAAATCTTGTTTGGTTGCTGACAATGGATCAACAATAGAAATGAAAGATTGTGGAGATTTTAATAGATTATGGGCTAAGTCTCCCGATTCTTACGTTACTAAGGCTACTTCTGGGCTCATTGCAGCATCCGATTACAATGCCAGCGATGCTAATGGAACTTCACTTTATACTTCTGGGGGTTATATTCAATTTTATCCTAATCCAATAACTAGAGGAATAACTGACGTTACGGATCCTACTGCTCTTTCTTATCTAGTATCTACTCTTGATCCTATTGGTGGCCTCGATACTAGCAACACACCTACATTTGACCCAACTGAATATAGTAAGTATTCTTGGGGTGGTATGTGTGTAAGGGCTAATAAGGGGAGTGAGGTAAAAGTTCTTAACACTCATTTCCCTTGTGGTTGGCAAAATGCTTCCTCAGTAACATTAGATGTCTCGGCAGGAGTCCCAGCGACCACCACATGCGGCAAGCTCTATATTTGGAATATAGGAGATGATTCAAGGTTGCATATGTCGCATATCTCTGTGAGTGGAAATTATCCAGGAGATACAGGGTATTATGGTCCTAGCGGTCTTTATGTTTCTAGTGTAGTGGGATGTGGGGGGGCCCATGTAGCTTTATCTGCTGCGCCTTCGGCTACTCCTAATACTGGAAGATTAAGTGTTCTTGATTCCTATGGGATGCGTCCCGCCATCGCAGCAGACACCGCAACAGGAGTGTCTGCAATAGAGGCAAGAACAAGTTTTGCTAATAAGGGACCATTTAGAATTTACTTCTCTGTAGATCCCATGGCACACTTTTTAGGATATACTAGAGGTGGAACTGCTGGTTTCGCTGGAGCTTATCAGAGTTCATCTAACTTAGACGCTGGCTATTCTTGGGATTACCCACCTTCTGCTGTGGAGATAGGAGAACCACTACAGGAATTAGCTCAAGGCTATAATCCATCTAGAGATTGTAGTACTCCCGATCCTACGACAGTAAGTGCTATATATAACCAGTTAGGATTCCAAACGGCTGCTGCTGCTGGTGGGGAACCCCTGTCTACCACCTTCTTCTACGCTTCTGGTATGTTGGATGAGTCTTATGTGAGTAGGATTTGGTTGGACGATTCTGCTATGAACACTTTTGCTAACGCTAAGAATGCTACAAAGGGGACATCAGGACGACCTAAATTGGTCTCATACTACCGAGCCGTGAACGCTAAATACGGATCTTCGTACACTGGTGATTTTGGAAATACAGACGGCTGGAGAAATGGTTATGGACTAGGGTTCAGATCTCCCAATATATTTGATTTTAATAAGGATACATAATGGCATACACAAATACAGATCATTTATTCTCACAACCTGTTAGGTATTATAAGGCTAATGATCCTTATTACTATGAGGTTGATAATATCCCAATTAGACAATTGGAAGAGAATGTTTTATGGGTAAAAGACCAAATAGATAGTCTAATATCTCCTGCGTCTGGGGAGCCCGTAACAGGGAGCCCGCTCTTTGTGGGGGATGATATAGATTTAGAGTATATAAAACAACTTAGACCTAAGGTTGTTGGTGGAAGGTATGTATCTGTAAATGCGGGTAGGTTTAATGCTAGAGTAAATGATGCTTATAATGTTAAGGATTCTCTTGCTCAATTGATAGCTTCTTTTGGTCTTCAAACTACCTGTGCTAATGCCCCATCGTTGACACAAAATGACACAGCGGCGTTCTTTGATTCTATTTGGGAGTCTTATACAAAGAAACTTACCTCGGCAACTTTTACTAGTTGTCCTGGGGAGAGCCTCACAGCAGGAGGAATGAGGTCAAATGGTTTAGAGACCATGTATACTTTCTACATGTCGAATGATTTTGGGTACCCCATTTCTGGGAAGAGTGTAACTTCATACGGTGCTCCTGAATATGAGTCTACTTTAGGACAAGGAAAAACATGGCCTGCCCTGTGGCACTTAGATATTAGTAATTTATTTGGACAAAATGGAACTATAGGATTAAACACAAATCACATAAAAATAACACAGCATTGGAGAGGTGTGGTTAGGACTGCCGTAGCAGATTTTAGGGGAGAGACCATAGAGATAGCTCCATTTAGTGAATACGACTACTGGTACGCCGAAGAAGTTAATGGATCTGAGGTGGTAACCTCTTTAGATGATTTAGCCTCTCAGAGAATAGATCTTTTAGTAGTGTATACGCAGCCTATAGATGCTTCGGGAGCAACTTTGTCTGAATATGATGGAGTTAATCCTATTCCACTTGCATCCCAAGCAGTAGGCACTCCAAAAAAAATAACTACTCCCCGCTTGGGTATTATTAGGGGTGCTGGTATTGGAATCAAGCGTACCCCTACTGGTGGTATAGATTTGTTAGACAAGAGAATAGTTCCTGGAGAGCAAAAAATACTTGCTAACTTGAATGATCATACAGATGGGGGAAGTAACACTGGAATTAAATTGAGAAATGGCACTATAGTCCATGGATCATTCCCGTCCCCAGATGATCTCGTTAATATAGCTCCTAACCTTACTTTAGGTTTGGCTGATAATGATTTACAACTTATAGGGCAGACTGCTCTCCCTATAGCCTATATTGTCGTAGATAGAGATACTGATAATCTTAGTCAAGATAATGTTATTGATATCCGTCCATTCTTTAGAACTACTGAATTAGCTTACAATGAAAGAGCAGGAATAGCAGCAGCCCAGCCAGCAATATCATTTGCTAACCCAGTAGTTGGACAAGCAGAAATAGTTAAGGTTACTAACTGTTTAGAAGGTACGATGGATGCAAAAATAGCTGCTGGGGTCCTCACCATCACCCCACCCAATACATTACATCCTTTAAGTTATGCAGAGGTAACAGAACCGACTGAAGATATAATATTTACATCAATGTTTGATGATAGCAAATATTCTTCTTATGAACTCCATTCCACAATTATGATTGGAGATAACGATAGAATGTTCCCGTCGTGGGGGGACTTCGGAGGGTATCCAAGCTGGGTTTGGATGTTGTATGGAGGCAACAACGAAGGCGCGTGGATGAATTCTTTTCCGTATTTTTTAGCTGCTAATTTTTCAAAAGATAACGGAGCCAATTGGGATACTAATGCTGTTTATCATACTATGCTGGGAGGGGCGGATGGCGGTTATAAGGGAACTGGATGGGACCAAAAAATTATGGGGGGCCTAACCCCTCTCCTATCTGAAGGTAAACATTCGTGTGTATCTCAAATTTATACTCTATCAGGAGGTCCTGCTTTAATATCAACCACGGGAGCAGCCCAATGTAATACCGTGAAGACCGCGGCGGAACAAAAAGAAGCGCATGCCCCCTGCTTCAGAGCATGGCTCGCCGATCACCTCAATCTGTACCCGAACACGGTGAGGTTTGATAAAAATGGTTCTTATACTAGCTATAGTACAAAAGTTTGGATTGCGGAAGATTCAGATTATCTATCTGAGACTAATTATCTCGGTGGATTAAAACTAAGTTTAGGAGTTAGAAAATTCCGCTCTACTATTTTTGAACATTATAATCAGGGAAGTACGTACTTGCCAGGGGGGGACCCACCTGGGAATCCTGCCCTAATAGGATCAAGACCCACATTTAAACCAGGAAGTACGTTTACATTATACGGCAGGCTTAAATTTTAAGAAAATAGTACTATGGCTAGAATTAATTGCCAACCTTGTGAGATAATCCCTATAGTATGTGATTGTTGTCACGAGATCTTATGCTATTGTAGCACTAATAAGGTAATAAGATGTATTGATCCTTGCTTTCCTGAGAGTGATGCTCACTATCCTGGAGGTGCCCCCCTACCTTATTTTATAGAGGGAATGGTCCCAGACGCAAACTTCGATGCTGGGTTTTCAAACCACGTTATTCCAGGACCCCTTGTGTCTTCTATTATTACTAGTGCTTGGGATCCTAAATACAATTTATTCTCCTATCAAGAGATAAATGATTATCTAATAGGTTCAAACGGGAGAATAATATCAGGAAGTTATATTAATGATATAAGCTCTTGTACAGACCTACATGATAGTTTAACTACTAATCGACCTTTTGCTAATGCTCATTTAGGTCCTAAAATAAATACTGTAGTAGATGATCTTCTTAGTAAATCTAAAGATCCTAATGAAACTTTTGAGAACTATGCTACCCAAGGTTCTAACTTAGGTAATTATGTTTGGAGATCTCCAACAAATAAGGTTCCGTACAATGAACAAATATTTTATCTTTTAAAAAATAGTTCTTTTATTTATGATTCTATTTCTAACGGAGTAGAAACATTTTTAGAAAGTATAAAATATAAAAACGTAACTAGTTATAGTAAATTTAGAAATAAATATATGGCAGCTATAACAAAGAGCATCCTCATAGGACAGTTCAATAAGTATTTCCCAGAAGGAAAGATGGAAAAAATAAAATCTTTCTCTGAACAAGCATATCTCGGGAAAGCAGTTACCATAATAAATACAGTTTCATCTCTTCCCTCTCAGTTGGGATTTGGCACAACCTCTTCTATAAATCTAGGAAATTCTAAAACATATATTTCTGAGACAAGAAGAAGGTTTAATTCGGGACAATCGGGCCAAAGACTTACCAACAATGTTTTAAAGCAATACTGGAAGTTTGTTCCCTCTGATATAAATCTTAGAGCAAGGGTATACAGAGACAACGGGGCCGCCACTTCTGCTCTAGTAACGAGTCTTGGGGGAAGCTTTTATAATATAGCTGGATTGGCTGTTAAAGCAGATGAAATGATCCAATCAATCAAAGTAAATGATGATGACACTATATCTACTCATAGACCTGATGGCACTACAGCTAGGGTTCATTATATAAACGCTGAACATCTAAGAGTATTTAATAATAGTGGGTCACATGTATACTTAGATGAGACTCCAAGATATCAAAGTGGGTGTAACTGCTGTACTTCTGGTTGCTTCGTCTCCTTGTGCAGTGATAGAGACCGTTCTTATGTATTTGATACCATGGATAGAACTCAATTGCTAGGTGTATTGGGAGCCGTTTCTGGTGCCCCAGCAGGAGGCTTCGACACAGATCCTTATATAAAACTAACAGTAAGCGCACCTTATACTAGTGGGTTAGAATTCAAGTATGCTGATGGGGCATTAGGCCAAGCGCAGGGGAAGCCACCTCTTACGAATTGGTACTTATTAACTCCTAACCTGTCTGGAATTGATACTCTATCTTCCACGGTTGATCCCGATAACCCTTATGTTAAAACTACAACACTACCATATAAAATAGAATCCAACGGAGCATTTCTTAATACCATAGGGGGAGTTGTAGCTGCGGGGGGACAGACTAGAATGGTAGATAGAGCTGTTAGATTTATTTCTGGGCCAGGGAATGTTTGTTTTGTTGAAAATGATGACCCGTTCTTATATTACTTACAAGGCGTGTGGGCTGCGACTAACACGGGGGGAGTTACCCAAAGAGTAGGGCATGTTATTAACCTATCAGCTACAATACCTGATTTAAATATAGATGGTATTATGGACTCAGATGAGAGGTACCCAAGAAGAATCCCTTATCATATTTTAGTAGTTCCCACAGACCAACCAGAGAAGAATCCATTTGTAGGGAAATCAAGGATAACAAAGATGGTTTCACCATCGGGCTATAATCCCTTTCGTGGGGATGATGGCATAGTGAGGGAACTAAAATTTGTACCCGCCCCAACAGAAGATGTTCTAAATTCAAATTACTTAGATCTTGTTACTAATGATGAGGCTATCTCCCCACCCACAGGTTTCAGCGGGATAGAGATTGATAAATTTCCTTATGGACCTCAAGGTACGGCTATGCAACCTTATAAGATGCAGTTCTCAGCATCCAATGTCCATGAATCTTTTGATGTATGGACTGATCCTTCGGGTACCACAGAGGAATACACTCGCACCAACTACTTACTGTCAAGTTTTGAAAGAAATAGAAGAGTAGACCCGATAAGAAAGGTATGGGATTTCATAGGGGATGTATGTAGTTATTATGATACCGCGATTACGAGATTGTGGGGCTCTTTAAATCCTCCGTATACACAATACCCCCCTCCGTTCCCTGTTGGGGCTCAGTACGGTCTTCCACTATTTGATGTTTGGAGATCTCTTAATATATTTGAGTTCCATGAATTCTTATTTTCCTTTAGAGATGATTTATTCCAACAGTTAACTGCCGATTATGCTCCACCATATGAGCGGCGACAGTTCTTTGACCTTAGATTATTTTATATGCCTAATAATGCCCAGGAAAAGACTTACCTACATAATTATGTGCCAGGGGCTCCAACGTGGAATATTCCAATCGCATCAACTTTTGAGTATAGTGGTACTGTAGCAAACCCAAGAAATGCGTCTGGTATAGATTTTATAGAGAGTGCGCTATATATGGATAAAGCTAAGGAAAGGGATTGCTGATGGCGATAAGAACTATATCAACAGGTGCTGACCTTAACTCGCACGGCGGAGGGGCTTTAATTCCCAGTCAGATTAAAGTAAATTGTAGAGGTATTCCCATTATTCTTTTTGGGGATTTGTCGCTTCCTGATGCCAACTGCGTGACGAGCCCGATTGATTGCGCTCCTGAAGTTATAACCGCTTCTTTGAAGGTTTTTACACGAGGCATAGGAGTCCACAGAAGAGGAGATAAAAGGGCGTGTGGTGCCCTTACAATAGTAAACCCAGCAGGAAATATTAAAGTTTATGCAGGATAAATAAAAAAATTTACAATACTTTAATAGTATGGTAAATAATAGTAGTGATAATTATAAATATGGCATTTGCCCATATAACTTTGGAGACTAAGATGAGTTCAAATAATAATTTAGTTAGTGATGATTTTGTTAATGCATTGCTAGAGAGTAGCGTATGGGGTAGAACGGGTGTTAATGTTGGTTCTATTGATGAAGCCACAGAGATTACGGAAGAAGCAGGTCCTAGCGCAAGGGATCTAGCTATTAAGCTCTTAGAGGGGCTTGATAGAGAGGTTATACTTGAGTTCGTTTCCCTTCTTCATTCTTCGATTTTAGAGGAAGCTAGTGAAGGCAAAGAGGAAGAGGAAACCGAAGAGGGCGAAGAAGAAGCTGAAGAGGAGTAAGTAATCATCATGAATGAGGATTATGATATTTCACAAGTTCAGGTTCCCGATTCTTTCATTAATCAAATTTTAGAAACTACTTCTCCCATGGAGAAAGAGGTAGAAGAAACGAGTATCCATGAAAGTATACCTGCTGCTCCTATTCCCGCCCCTGTATCTAATGATGGAAAAATTGTAGAACTTCTAACCTTGATGTTTGAAGAATTTGACAAGATTAATTCTCGTTTCGATTCTCTTCAAGAGAAGATTGATGAGATGACAACGGTTGGTGCTATAGGTGTAGGACCCGCGAAGGCTCAAAGAACCCGAAAACCAGAGCCCAAGAAGGATCCCTTAACGGCTCTTTTAGCAAAAAAACTTAAGCTTTAGGTAGTAATATAAAATGTTTATTGATCTCTTAAAAGAAATAAATGAGGGCCGAGCTGAATCAGGGATGGGCTCTAAAAAGGGAAGAGAGAAGTACACATCAAAAGGTTCCAAAAAAGGTTCTGTCCAAGCTAAGAAATCCCGTGTTAGAATATTTGATACTATCGAGGCTGCATTAAATAGTGGGGCTTCCTATGGTACTATCTTCTCTACCAAAGGTGCTGATCGTTTGTATGTTATTTCTAAACCTGATTGGGGTGCAAAAAGTACCGCAGGGGGAAATACTAAGATCGCTAAGGGTTTCACTCCTGGATCCTCTACTCCTGGATCTTCTTGGCCTAGTATAAAAGCTCATTCCGTTAGAACTGCTATAAAGCATGGAGCTAAAAAATCTAAAACACTTTCTAAGAAGTATGGCGCAGGAAGAAAGAAAGAAGAAGGACAAACTAAGGCTACTGTGGGAGAGAGCTACCAACCTATCTCTGAATGGGACTTGTTCGTAGAAAAAGTTGCATTTTTAAAAGAAAAGTTAGATGAGTTAGCTGACGCGCCGTTTGGCACTGGAATCCATACTGCTGCTGAAAAAAAGAAGATAGCTGATAAGAAAGCCCGAAGCTATGGAGACAAAACACCAGACGATTTTGGCGCAGGATTAGACACAGATGACGACGAGAAGCCCGAGCGGGAGGATAAAAGGAGCGAACTCCAAAAGAAAATCGACGCGGGTGGATCGACTTTGGACGCTGCCAAAGCTATATGGAAAAAGAAGGACGATGCTGCCCTCGCCAAAAAGAGTGCAGGGGAGGAAGCGGAAGCTAGAAGCTTTGGCGCATGGACTGGGCCAGCGCAGAAAGCCGCAGCACTTAGGATGGGAAAAAAGGCCGCTGAAGTAGGAGGAAAGGGAGTAGGACTCGCAGCTAAAGGAGTAGTAGGAACAGCCAAATTAGGAGCAAAGGGAACAAAACTCGCAGCCAAAGGAGCAGTAAAGACAACAGGACTCGCAGCCAAAGGAGCATTAAAGACAACAGCAGCAGCCACCAAAGTAGCATCTACAGGAGTTACGACAGCAAGCAACCTAGCAGGATCTGCGGGTAGAAAAGCCCTTAGGACGAAGATTCATGGGACTTAAATCTCTTGTAGAGCAAAAATCCTATATTGATACTTTTTTGAATGAGAATTCTAATTATAAAGGTAAAGATTTAACCAATGAAGACCTTGAAATCCTTAGAGAAAAGGTAGAATCTTTACATGAAATTCTACCCGCTATAGGAGCAGGGATAGCAGCAGTGGGTAGAGTTGGGTTGACCGCTGCACAGATGGCAGCTAGAACCGCCGCAACAGCAGCAAAGACTGTAGGTAAAACAGCAGCAAAGACTGTAGGTAAAACAGCAGCAAAGGCAGTAAAAGCGGGAGGGTCCACTGTTTTAGCAGGAGCTAAAAAGGTAGGAAAGGTTGTTGTAGGTAAAGCAAAAGAGAAGGCAATAGATATAGGGAAAGATAGAGTAAAAACAGCTCTAACCCCTAGAGATGATGATAATTTAGAAGAAAGAAAGAAGGCTCTACAAGGAAGCAAAAAGCTCTCCGAGATCCTTCCCCTCTTAACTCTAATTAAGAGGATCTTATTAAAAGAAAAAAGAAATGGGACAGTTTAATGTTACTAACAGATACTAACTTATTAGAGAATGTTCAGATTATCAGCGAATCTAAGTCCACGGGCGTTATGTGCATCCGTGGCAGATTTCAGATGGCAGAGTCCGCTAATAACAACAAAAGAGTTTACAGTAAAGAGATATTAGAGCGTGAGGCTGAGAGATTAGCAGAAGCTTATAAGGGTAGAAGACTCATGGGAGAATTAGATCACCCAACCCACGACCATGTAAGCCTTCAGAATGTCTCTCACTTAGTTACTAATTTAAAGATGAACGGGAATGAGATGATAGGGGAGGCAGAACTCCTTAATACGCCAGCAGGACAGACTGCACAGGCTCTTTTAAGGGGAGGTGTTATGCTTGGTATATCTTCTCGCGGAATGGGTACTCTAACGGAAGACGTAGAAGGGTATAAGCACGTAAATGAGGATTTCAAACTTCTAACTTTTGATTTAGTAGCTGATCCATCTACAAAGGGTGCCTTTCCAGGTCTTGTTAAAGAATCAGTAGACTCAGAGTTTATTCAAAAAACTGTTAATGAGACTATGGGAAGAGCAAAATCAGAGAAGATATTTATAACTTTATTGAAAGATAAATTGAATAAGATAAGGTAAAATTAATACTTAGGGTAATAAAACCTTTAAATGTAGGGAATAAACAACAATATTTAAATTTTTTTAAACTTTAATTTTTAAATATGATAAATAATTATAGGAGATAGTTTACATGAGTGATAAGCAATCTAAAAAGATGGAAAATCTTGCAGAGCTTCTTCCAGAAGGTCTTACAGAACATGCAGTCGATGAGATAGCAAAGTTGGTAGACTCAGTGATTACAGAACGAGTTGATAGTGAGGTCAATGGACTCATCACAAAGGTCAATGGATTCCTTCGTATGAAGGTTGATGAAATCAAGGAATATGCTTTAAAGGAACTTGAGCAAGATGAAGAGTTCGTCCGAAATGGTCACGTTTTTGAGAGTATGAAAACAATGATGTCTGTTGAGTTAGATCAACATGACAAAGAATCAGCGATTTCTGGTCTTGTAGATGTGAATGAAGAGTCTCAGGAAAATATTTCTAGTCTTACTAAGGAAGTTGAAAAGTTAATGGAAGACAATGAGAAGCTTGTCTCCATAGCAGAAGCTTTCAGAGATAAGATTAATATTCTTGAGAATACAAATACAGAGCTAGTGGAAGAAACGGAAAGACTCACTGAGTCTCAGTCGCTCCCATTTGAATCCTCTGAAAAAGCAGTAATGGTCTCCAACTCGGAAGTTGGAGACTCATCTGTTAATGAAGGAATTCACAATGAATTTCTTACGCCTGAAGTAATGCGGTTTATGCCCATTGCTGAGTAGATACCTTAATGGAGTTTTTATATGATTTCTAATTATGATCCAAGTATGGAGGACCGTTGGAGTCCTGTACTTGAGGGTATAGACGATGACTACAAGCGTAAGGTATGTGCAGTTCTTCTGGAAAACCAGGCTAAAGCCATCGTGAGTGAGCGTGTGGACGAAGTTGTTGGTACTGATTCACCTACTACAGTGGGTAAGCTCGGTACATTCCAGAAGTTCGCATTTCCACTCGTCCGTCGCGTCTATCCGCAGCTTCTTGCTAATAACCTTGTTGGCGTTCAGCCTATGCAAGGTCCAGTGTCCCAGATTTTCTATCTGGGTCATGACCGACACTATGGCACTCCAACAGGAGGTCGAAACCAAACAGTGTTCAGTCGTTACAACCTAACGTATGCTAACCTTACATCCAGTGCTATTGACACTGGAGTTGATGCAGGATCGCCTGAAGCTAGAGAGGCTTTTGATACTTTTAGTGCTGCTAATGCGGCGTTGTCTTCGCTTGGTTTAGAGAACAACATGGGTACTTGTGCTGATTCATGGAATTCTCCAGCGAGTCCAAGCTCTACGATGGGTGGTAAAATCGCCTCCTTCCCTGTTGCAGCGACTATCCTCGGATATTCCGTTAGTGCAGGTGAAGCTCTTACCTCTACTGGTATTCCAGAGCTTAACATGCACATTGATCAGCAGCCAGTTGTTGCTCGTACTCGTAAGATGCGGGCACTTTGGACTCTTGAGGCTGCTCAAGACCTTCGTGCGTATCACAACCTTGATCTTGAGGGAGAGCTTACTAGCCTTCTCTCAAAGGAAATTGCTCTTGAGATTGACCGTGAGATTATTGAAGATCTTCGTATGATTGCGTATGATCCTAATGGTCACACTGGTTGGAATGTCGGATCCCTTACTGGTGGTGGAAACGCTAATAATTTCCAGGCGCAGGGGCCGAATCATCCCACAGCGAACGCTGGCTCGGTAAATACTACAGAGTTTACTCCTTCCGCATTCTTGTATGATTTTGCTAATGCGTACGCAGGTGTAGGGGATGGTCCTGATGTAGGTACTAACTCTAACGTGTGGCTCGTTGATCTCTCAAGGACTGACAGTCAGTTTGGTGCGGCACCACAGCATGTCGGCCACGTATATGCTAATCTGCTTTCGATAATTAACTTCGCTTCGCAGGATATCTACAGAACTACATTCCGTGGTCCTGGTAACTGGCTTATTACATCACCTCTGATTGCTTCCATGCTGGAATCGGCAGCGAAGCTTGAAGGTGGTATTGCTCCTGGTGATGGTCCAACTAATATCGGACGTAATCAAATTTCTTACAGAGGTAAGTTCATGGGTCGTTACGATCTGTGGGTCGATCCGATGTACCCAGAAGATGAGATTATGATCGGCTATAAGGGTGATAACGCTATGGATAGTGGTTATGTATATGCTCCATATATCCCACTCCAGTCCATGCCAACAATCACTGATCCTTCGGACTTCCAGCCCAGAAAGGGCATTCTGACTCGCTACGGTAAAGCAGCAGTGGGTCCTTACTACAGATTCTACAGAATCATTCGAGTGGTTGGAGCAGGTGCTAATTACCTGTTTAATCCGTTCGGTAAGGGTGGTGGCTCGTCAGCCTTGAACCAAGCTGATTAATAGTAATCAAGCCTAAACTTTTAGAGGGATCTGAGAATTTTCTCGGGTCCCTCTTATTTTTTAGGTATATAGTTTAGAGGTTAATTATGGCACAAGCAACACCACCTGCGAAAGTACCCCGTCTTGCTACATTTGGTAATACATTAGCATCTCCAATTGGGGCTCATATAGACAAGGGCGTAATACTTACTAGTATTGATAGAGATAAATTAAATACAGGTACTGAGAGTTCTTTAGAAGAGTATACGGATTTTGAACAAACTCTAGCTGATTATGCCCTAGCTCAATTAGGACACCCAGTAGTAAGAATAGAAGTTACTCCTTATCAAATAAGAACATGTATGGATGAAGCAATTACAAGATTGAATTATCATGCTCCGCTATGGACGAAACAGATAGCTGCCTTTGATGCCTCCGCAGGGACAAATATGTATGAACTCCCCCAATACATGTTGGATAACTTAACCTATGTTGTATACAAAAAGACTTTGCTTTCTATACAGTCTCAAGCAGGTACTCTAGAATTTGACTTTTTTATAAAGTATTTTCAGGATAACTTCTTATTTCAAAATTTTGGTGTAGCAGACTTTTATCTTCTGCAACAGAACCTTGAAATGACAAGAAAAATATTAGGTCAAGAAGGTTCCTTTAATGTTGTAGATGGAAGATATTTATTGTTATCCCCCGCACCTGTCACAACTCCACAAACAGTTATTATAGAATACAGAGCAATAAACTCAAATACAATACATCCTGCTTACAGGAATTGGTTGCAGAGGTACACTCTCGCAGCAGTTAAAGGTGTTTTAGGGCAAATTAGAGGGAAGTATGCAATTCTCCCTTCTCCAGGAGGTGGATCTCAGTTAAATGGGGAAGCTTTACTTATGCAAAGTAAAGAAGAAAAACAATTACTGATAGAAGAATTGGTTTCTGAGATCGAAGAGCCACCAGTGTTCACGGCATTCTAATGAATAAGGATAATAGATTTAAAGTTGGGGTAAAAATGCCCCCGCTGCCTACTATAGAGGACTCAACAGAACTAAGTCTGTTTGATCCTCAAAATCCCGATCTAGGTCTCCATAATCTCATTGATGAAGAGCAAATTCGGTTAGCAGGATCTAAAATTTTATATTATAAGTATTTTCAGAGTGATGGAACTATAGATCCTATCTACATGGAGGAGAGGATGAAAACCCTACACTCAGAACCAATAGTAGTATTTGGTCATTATAATCCATCTCCTATTGAAGAGAACCTAACCCAGTTTGGTATAGAATTAAGCAATGATCAGCTATTTACTTTTAATAAGAGTAGTATAGAAACAGTTTTGGGTCGTACTCCAATACCTCACGATGTAGTAAAACCTAAATTTCAAAATGTAAAGTACGAGATTATAGAGGTTCAGGAGGAGAGTTTTGAAATTTATGGAGTTTATCACTTAGTATGCGCTGCCCGAGTTCTTAGAGATTTTTCTGATGTTGTTAAAGAACCTCTCACAAAGAGAACAGAGAATATTTCTGCTATGAATGCCGAAACAGTGGTTCCTAATAGTCCTCTTTCTACTAGAGAAGATCTGAATAATCCATACGGAGATAGATAATGAGGTGGAAGACTAGGGATTGGATAAGGGGATTATTGAGCGATAAAATACAACCTCAACACCTTATATCATCGGCCTATAAAGAAAATTTAAGATTTATGCTTGCTTCGTTTTCTGGTTTTAAGATACGAGATCCTCAAAATGAACTTATAGATGTTCCATGTGTGAATGCAACCGCAGAGAGAGCAGTTGCAAAAATGTTTCAAGAAAATAACATAATTCTCCCCCTTGTAACGGTAGCACAGACCGTGAGCGATGAGGATACAGATCGTAGAAGAATAAAAGATTTACTAGTTAATGAAACTTATTGGGATACTAAAAGAAAAAGGGCTCTTAGAGTTATAAGTTTAGCCCCCAAAGCTATTACAATATCTTATGAAGTAAATATGTGGACTAAGTATAACGAAGATATGGATCAGCTTGTAGAACAAATTAGGTTATTATTAAATCCTAATTTAACTATGATTACAAAATATACTAATTCTACAATGGCATTTATAACAGGAGAAGAGAACGATTCTGTTACTGTGGTCGGCGACAGAGAAGATAGAATCATTAGACGAAGATTTGATCTCTCAGTGGAGGGATATATTCCATATCCTAAGTATTTAATAACTTCTACAGGAGAAATCACAGAGTTTAACACTGAGGTAGAAGTAATAACGGAAAATAAGACTTCGGTACTTGATGAAACTATTGATACTAGCTCAATAAACATATCAGAAACTGAGTCTTATACAAAAATAAATTAAAATTGTTTGTATTTATTACCTAAATATATTTAGAGGTTACGACACAGGTATAAATTATGGTTTCTAAAAAGAGTATAAAGAAAAAGAAGGTTAAGACAGTGACGGAAGTGCCAGCCTCTGTCCCTAAAATTTCTATGAAAACTGTTAGAAATGTAAGTCTACAAACGTGGCCTGTGCCTACGGGTAGAAATCAAACAATAAAATTAACTCCAGGAGCGTCTGTGGAGGTTCCTGCTTCTGTTATAACAGAAAGATTGCTTAATTTACATAAAAGAAGATTGATAAGTATTAATTAGGGAGAACATTAAATGGCTAAGTATCTAAGTCCAGGTGCCTATTTCACCGAGGTTGACATATCAGACTATCCCGCAGGGTCCAACTCTTCTGTGGTGGGGATAATTGGGTTTGCTTCAAAAGGACCAGTGGCGGGAAAGAGTGGGGATAAGGCTACCCTAATTACTAGCCAAGAGCAGTTAGTTTCTACATTTGGTAACCCAAGTGAGGACCTAGCAGGACAAGCGTTAGAAGGTGCTCTTGAAATATTAGAAGCAACCAATAGCACGTATTTTGTTAGGTGTGCTGCAACGTCCGCAGCAGAAGCTTCTGCTGCTATACCTATGGGAGTTTGTCCTGCTGTAGGTGTTTCTGCTTCACCCTCTGGTGGTTGGATAGGTCTCGATAATGGAGGAAGTTGGAATTATAGGTTTACAGTTACTACCTATGATAACACCAGAACTCAAGTATTAAATTCTAAAGTGTATAGCGTCCCATCGGGAACAATATCCCAGACTTATGCTAATGGAGGCAGGTCCATTGATGCCTTAAGAAAAGTTTTAGGGGGCTCTTTGGATGCAGATAGGATAGGAGCCTTTGGTACTGATGCAGATGCCTCTGCTTTTATCGTTAACCCCATAGCTGGTTCTGGTACTACCATGACCATTACTATGGAAGCGACTGATGATGATACTAATTGGACTGGGGTGAAAGGACTCCAACCTTTGGATTTGAGTGGAATACGCCATTCAGATTGGAGTACAGACGCATTGGCTGCAACTAGTGTGACGGTCTCTGGGGGCACATTCTCTGATCTGTATTACTGGACCAGATCCCGCTATACTGGAGCAGGATACAACGAAGGAACCACTCCCGCTGGGGCAACGTCAGGAACTTCAGTTGAGGTGAATGTCAATGGTAATTCAAATGTAGTTATTCAGGTTAACACTGATGGTACTGCGGCTGAGACCTTTAAGGGAGGAGCTACTTCCTCGGTATTCTTGGAAACTGCAATAGGAAAAACTAATGTAGATGCTACCTCAAGAGAGATAGTAGGATACTATACTAGTGCCCAAGGAAATGCTGCGGTAACAAGTGTGACTTCTATAGATAACTTCTATGATTTAACCACTGGTATTGGGGCGATGGCTGTGAACACTATGGCTGTAACAGACGGTTCTGGTATGGTGAGTTCGATGTGCGACCCAAGATTTATCAAGCCTGTTCAAGGTACTTATTCCTTGGCTGGTGGTGATAGTGGTATTCCCACTGAATCCGCTGCTAAAGAAACTTCTTTAATAGGACAGGTTGAGAGTGATGGTGGTAGGAGCGGCATAGAGGCTCTGGACGATGAAGGTGTTCCCGTTAGAATAGCCTTGATCCCTGATTTCTCTGAGCTTGATGGAGCACAAAATGCTCTTATTACTAAAGCTGAGACCACACAAAAATTCTTAGCTCTTGTATCTCCTCCATATGCTATTGGAAAACCTTCTGATGCTATTGATTGGACTAATGGCAAATCTACTGATAGAGCAGCAGCCATTAATAGTTCTTATGCCGCAGTTCATTGGCCTTGGGTTAAAACCTTTAGTGTCTTTGATGGTAAAGATAGGTGGTACGCCCCCGAGATTTACGCTGCAAGACAAATGGTAGCTACAGATAGAGTAGCCCAGCCATGGTTTGCTCCTGCTGGCTTGGCTAGAGGTCGTTTAACCAAGCCTGTAGATGTTGAAGTTGCATTAAATCAAGGTGATAGAGACTCTCTCTACAGTGGTGGAAATATAATTAATCCAATCACTAAATTTGCTCAAGATGGAATTGTTATCTTCGGACAGAGGACAGCCTTGAGATCAAATAAGGCAACCAACAGAATTAATATTAGACGTTTGCTTATTGAGATTCGAGATACTGTTGTTAATTCTACAAGACAGTTCGCTTTCGAGCCTAATGATAGATTTACATGGGATAGGATTGAGACTGTGGTAGCACCTATTCTTGATTCAATAAAGAGAGAACGTGGTATCACAGAATTTAAGGTAATTTGTGACGAAACAACAAATACTGCGGTAAGGGTAGATAGAAATGAGTTGTGGTGTAAAGTTCTCTTGAAACCCACAAAGACAGCAGAGGTTGTAGTGTTTGAAATAAACGTAACTAATCAATCAGCGCAGATAGGAAATTAAGGAGTAAATAATGCCAAAAGATGCAACATATTTTAATAGTAACGATGCACACAGGACTATAAATGCTGATGGGGATGGATTGCCCCTGGTATCAGAGGGACTTAACTCGGTAAGGGTCTACTCCTTTGAGTGTGAGTTTGAACTTCCCGCTGGAGTAGCCGAAGGGGGTGGTGACCCATTTTTGACTTTAGCTGCGAAGCAAGTAGGGAACACAGGGATGTCTGTTGAGGACATAGAAGTTTATCGTGTAAATGATAGGGTTTTCTACCCTGGTCGTCCTCGGCAGGAGGAGGTCGTGATTACTTTTGATAACCTCTATCTCAAGAAAGTATCTAATACTTTATGGAATTGGTTCAAGAAAATTTATGATCCCATGACAGGACAGATAATGGAGGGATCCACAGGGGCTGGGTTTAAAGCAAAGCAATTAAAAATTCACCAACTAAATCCTGATGGATCTCCTATGACGACTACAAGATTGTTTGGAGTTTACCCTAGAGCATGGAAGAACGCTGAATTTAATTACTCTAATAATCAATTTCATACAGTGGAAGTAACATTCCGTTATGATTTCATTGATCATGGGGATTCTAAAGGACAGGTGACACATGGCTATGAGAACCTCGACCATTTAACAACGTAGTATTAAAAATATACTATAATAAGATGTAAGCAAGCCCAGCCTAGATGTTTTCTGGGTTGGGCTTTTTTTAGAGATTTTTTTTATGAATTATTATCACGAACTACTTGAAAGCTATTCTAAGCTAAAGAAGAGATCTTTAACTCTTATTAAAGAGGGGGGAGAGGCAGAAGGGGAGCCTTTAAATAGTGTAGATGCTGTTATACAACAATATGGAATGATGACCCCAGGCCAAAAGCAAAGTTTTCCCCACCCCTCCCCTGCTCAAGGCCACGAAAAACTCCATCTTGCGAGAACGGATTTTAGTCTTAAAGCGAAATTTGCGAAGCGTAACTCGGCTATTGTTAAACAGACTTCTAATCCAACCAAGGCTGCGAAGCAAGGGGAGGGGTGGGTACAGCTTAAGGGTGACACATATCAAAATACTATAATAGCTGCTGAGTTGGAGGAATGGCTAAACCTGAAGAACCCAGATGCCAATGCAGGAGACGCTAATGCCATAGCTGCTGAGGAGAAGGCAAGGGAGGAAGCAGTTCTTGAAGCTATTGAGGCAAATAGAGTAGAACTATCTCCATTTTTAGAAGATTTCGGGATTGTAGAGAGAGAAGTTAAAGAGGGAGAAGAAGATAAAGCCTCTGAATTTAATCCTGCTGATCTTGAGGCAGCGTTTAAGACACAGGGAGTAAAAGGTACTTTAGAGGGTTTTCAGACATCATTAAAATATACAATTGAAAAGTGGATAGAGGACGTAAATGTTCCAATAGAAGATAAAGTAGAGTCTGCTAGAAATTTAAGGGATATGGTATATCTAACTTCTAAATTACATAAAAAAATAGAGGATGAAGAAGTTATAGATAATGAAGAAGCTACTAACCTAAAATCTATATTAGAAAAAATAGCTTTGGGCCCCCCTGCTGGGAAGAATAAGGCTCGTAGTTTTGTTCTAAATACAGACCAGATGAGTTCTGATACTTATAAAGTTTTACTTTTTGGGAAGCAATCAGGCTCCCACCAAGTTCAAACTGAGTGGATGAATAAAGTTATTGACACCTTTGAAACATCTATTAACTCTTGGAATAAGGGAGTAAGTCCGTCAGAAAATAGTGAGGATTTCGAGATTGGCGGTTTTGATGACATTACAATAAATAGAGCAATAGCCCCCGATACTAGAGGTAAGGCCGATGAAGCAGTTATGGCTGGGGCTGGTACTGTAGCAACTATTTTCTCTTTAATAGATGGGATAAACGCAAGTGAAGAAGGTAGTGACGAAAGAAAGATTTTAGAGGATAGAAGAGATTTCCAACTTAGTAGAATGATAGCCCTGTGGGGTGACGCTACTACAAAGTTATCAGCACAGCAGCTATCAGAATCCCTGAGAATGGGTATTGCTAGCATGGGGGGAGAGGGTATAGACACTTTGGGCTCCCTATCAGACGAAGAATTAACTACAAATCTTATAGAAGAACTTCGTACTTCATATCCCGATTCATTTGGGGATGAGGGGGTAGCTGAATCTTTTATTGAAACCTTGGCATCTGAAGAAGATGGAAAAAGAGCTTTTGCAACATTTATGATTTTACGATCTAAAGCTGTTCAAGGTATTTTGGGGGAAGGAGTCTCACCTTTATTTAGCTTTACCGTAGGAGAAATAGCCCAATCCACTAAGGGAGAAAGAATAAAGAGAGATGTATCTTATGCCTTGGATCATGGGGACATTAATAAGGTGAGGGCTAATCTTAAAAAGAACGGTATTGACGTATCGAAGGTTATTGAAGAAAAAACTGTAGATGAATTAATTAGTAGTGGGGAAATGAAACCTGAAGACTTCCCTCCTGGAACTTTTGAAAGTGATGGTAGTCTTGGTGATCCTGGGAGGGAAAAGAAATTTACCATATTATCGGTGTCGCTTAAAACTCAGCCAAAGAAAAATGTTCTTGGTATGGGAGGTATGGCATTTAACTCCCTAAATTCTGGGGACTATAAAAACGAGGGACACAGACGAGAGGTAATTTCCCAGATTAAAAGTGCAGGGATAATTAAAAAAAGGGAGAATACAAAAGGAGCAGGGGCTACCCTCACTCAAGTTAAAGATTTTTGGAAGAGAGCACAGCCAAAGAACTTAGCAAATAATATGCGGGGCTTGTTAAATAATGGGGGAAAATTCTATAATCCTGATTTATTTAAAGCCATAGGAGCAGAAATGTTTGTTTTAGGGGGTACTGCTGCAACACCTCAATTGAATGTATGGAATCAATTAGATGGTGAAACCATAATGGAATCCGATGATAAATTTAGAAAAAATATACTAGACGGTATTGGTAACGGGGAACTTGAATTTCATATGAAACCAGGGGGAAAGGCTATTAATGTCTTCCCTAAAGGGCAAAGAGCACAGGGGAAATCTTTACTTTCTATTAAGATACTAAAAAACGGCAAGATAGAAGTAAATAAAAAGAATGCTTATAATACCCATTTTTATAAAGATAAAAAGAATGTATCCGAAAATAAGGACAACTTAATGACAGACTTCTTAAAGGCACAAGCAACATTAATACAAGAGTTACTGGCTACTCATTAAACCAATGGCCTTTGTCCCATTTTTCTAGTATCTCACTAAATAGTACAATTCTATATTCATTAAATTTAATATGATCTATTGCTTCTTCTTTAGGCAATTCATCCTTTACTAGGGCTAGAATAGGCTGTCTATCCTGCTGTATGATCAACATAGGACTTTTATCGCACTTTTTTGAATCATTTTCACATTGTTCTATAAATTTCCAGAGTAGGCTTCTATAATCAAATATATGATTTATCTTTATTCCTTTATATCCTTTTTTACATTCGATACAATATTTAAAGGATTTAGGTGCTATTAAATCCCCATAAATTTTAAGGTACTCAGGCAACGAATGTGTGGTTGCAAATGCCCCAGAGCCAGGGGTTCTAGAGAATTCCTTGGTTTCAAACTTATCATTCAACATACAGGCTATTTTCCTCTCAAACCTGTGTCCTTTAGCCTTACTATTAGTTTTCTTCTTTTTTTCTTTTTGTAGATTTTTCAGGTCATAATCGTCAAACATTTTAAGTCCTCCAGACTATTATAGTATATGAACAGTAAAGTACAATATACCCCCAATATGAAAAATTGGAAGACCTCTTTAAAAGAACGGAGTAGAAATAGAATGAAGATACAAGTTAAACTGTCCACCGAAGAAGCAGAAGCCCTAAGAAATTTCTTAGGTTCAGCCAAACCTAAAGATGTTTCTAACGATACATTCTTTAAGGGACTATTTATGAAAGGTTGGGAAGCCTACCATAAGGAGATCGAGGCAAAATATGTTGAGCATATGGAAGCTAATAGAGAAGAGTACGAAGAGCAGGGTTTTGAATTCGATAAGGATGGAAAGCTCACTGGCTTTAGCGGAAATGAAGAGGTAGAGGGTGAAGGCGGTGTTGAAGTAGTTGAAGAATGATAAACTTTATAAAAACCGAAAACAACTTTAATAAGTTGTTGAGAAAAAGCATGAAGAATGCTGATGATGCCACCTTCCTTTTTATCTCATCCCACGACAAAGTATGCATGGATATTATAAATGAGATAGAGAACGGGAATCACAAGCTCCTCCAGAAATTAAATGTTGTTGATAGCTTTGAAACACCTCATGCTTTTGTTGCTTGTCATACAACTCAGGTGCCTTGTTTGGTGAGTGTTCGGAGAAGGAAGAAGGAGATAGATTATTATCTTCCTATGATTTATAAAAAGTTGGGGGTTTCGGTCCCATGATATCTCTTGTAAAGTTTTCTATTTTTTCCTTGTATTTTTTATTTTTAGTGTAGATTAGTTTTAAGTTGTTCACCACAACAGTAGTAAAGTAATTGAAAGCAGTCCCCTTTCCGCTCTTAAAATTTTTCAGTGTCTTTAGTATCAAAAAGAAGCACTCTTGTTTTGCGTCTTCCCTATCCACGCAGAAGTTAAAACCTTCAATTATATTTGATATGAGAACATCGAATAATTTTATTAATTCCTCTTCGTGATTTTTAGGGTCATCCAAGTATAATAAGATGAGAGCCTCAAATCTCTTATTATCTATATAATTCTTTTTTTTCATAATATATTATAGATCATGATTGAATTACAAAATTTATTTGATGAAGAAGCCCCTGAGGGTTGTGACGGATGTTCTATTCTTAAACAATCAAAACCCTTCCACTGTAATTTAGATCATGAAAAGGTGGGAAGGGAATATGATATTTTATTCCTTGCCGATTCCTTTACTTACATGTATGGAGAACCCTACCCTTTCAATCACAAAGAGTATAAGCTAATACATGAAATTCTACCCGCAGAGTACAAAAAAGTTACTTCCTTTTCTGCATCTGTCAAGTGTCCCAAGGTGAAAGAGGCAGACATGCCTCCCGCCAATATGAATTTATGTAGGGAGCATCTGTATAAGACAGTGGTAAAGTTACGACCGAAGTTGGTCTTTGTTTGCGGCAACCTTGCTATGAAGATGCTTATAAAGAAAAGTGGTATTGCCTCAAAGAGAGGAACCCTATTTCCTTTTGTTCATGATGATTTTGAGTGTACTGTGGTTCCCCTGTTCCACCCCTATTCGGTAATCATAGAACCTCGCCACAGATACCTATTTGAACTGGATATAAGAAACTCCATATCTAGAGTTATAGAAAAGAAAGCTAAAAGTGATTTTAGTTATGAGATAATAGACTCAGACACTAAGCTTGATCTTCTAAAACCATTGTTCACCACTGATACCCCCGTGTCATGTGATATAGAAACAACGGGTTTAGATTTTAAAAGAGACAAGATCCAGACCATCGCATTTTCTCATGAGTCTGGGACCTATGCTATACCCATAGATCATAAAAATTCTCCCGAGCTATCTCCGTGGGATGCCATAGAAAGGATCCTTTCTAATAAAAATAACATGAAAGTATTTCAAAATGCTAAGTTTGATTTGAAGTTTTTGTGGCGATACGGAGTAAGTGCTGTTAATGTGTGGGATACTAAAGTAATGCAACATCTCATAAATGAGAATGCTCCGAAATCTTTGTCCGACTTGGTGAACATGTACTTCCCAGAGGAACTTGAGGAGGATGTAGTATCCTAACTGTAAAAAATAAAAACTTTGATTGGGAAAATATACCTCTCCCTGATTGCTTGCGTGGGAATGCAATGGATTCTCATTACACTCTTAAAGTGTTCTTCGTACTTTATACTATGTTAGACGATATGGGAGTCCTTCCCTTTTATGAGAACGTACTAGCTCCTGCCAATACGGTCTTCATGGAGCCAGAGTACGAGGGTTTAATAGTTTCAAGAGAGAGGCTTAAAGAAGTAGCTAGAAGTTTAAATAATTCTGTCATTGACATACACGACAGCATGTATGATTTTCCTCAACTTAACGTGAAGGAGAATCTCTCTAGCACCAAGGACCTAAGAGAAGTTTTTTATACCAAGGAAGAGGGCTTTGCTTTATATCCTCCTGACAAAACAGACAAGGGCTTACCCTCCGTCAGCAAACCCACTTTAGACATCCTGCTGAATCAGATCAAAAAGGAGATTAGCTCTCGTGGGAAGTAAATGGAAACATAGGGACGAGAGTAAAAAAATAAGCGACTCTGTTGTTAAAAGTAAAACAACTGAGGAACTTATTCAAGCCCGAGACTTCATAGAGACTTTACTTAAGCTTAGGAAGTTAGAAAAGCTTTATAAGACTTACATTATGGGTACCACTAAGGCTATCACTTATAATGATCAGAATAAAGTCTATGTGTCCTTTAATTTGGATGGAACAGCAACAGGGAGGCTCTCCTGTACTGGGTATTCTGGGAATAAGGGAAATAGTATGGGGATTTCCTTTCACACTCTTCCCCGAGACAAAGAGCATAATATAAGGGACATATTTGTAGCTCCCGCTGGCTGGGACTTTATTACCTCTGATTATAACGCTATGGAACTTAGGATACTGGCACACATAGCTAACGAGCAAGGTATGAAGAGTGCTTTTATAGAGGGGAAGGATCTCCATACTCATACGGCCAGTCTCGTGTTCGGAAAACCAGAGGAAAAGATCACCACAGAAGAAAGACAGATAGCTAAGACCGTTTCTTTCCTCATTGTGTACGGTGGAGGAGCCTTTAATTTATCTGAGACGATGAATATCCCCCTTAAGAAATCGGAGGATATAATTTCTCAATATGCTACTGTATTTCCTGGCGTATTTAAGTACATGAGACAGACAACCGCAGCCATAGAAGAAGACGGTTATATAACTACTATTTTTGGAAGAAGAAGAAATCTCCCCGACACACAGAGCAGCGTTCCTAAGATAAGAAACAGGGCTAATAGACAGGGCTTAAATTTTACCGTACAGAGCGCAGCCTCTGATGTTTTGGTGTGCGCCGTTTTGGGCATAGTTGACACTATAAAAAATAGAGGTCTTAAGGCTATTTTCCAAGCAACTGTTCACGATAGCTTGGAGTTCATTTGTCCAAAAGCGGAGACCCCTGAGGTGTGTTCTATAATAGAAGATGAAATGGTTAATTGTAACTATATGAAAGCATCCTTAGGCATTAATTTGGATGTTCCACTAACCGTGGACATAGAGGTAGGTTCTTCCTTCGGAAATGGGGTACCTTATGAGTAGAAGAACTTTGTTAATTGGGGATCTCCATATACATGATAAGAAAACAGATCTTATGGATATCCAAATTGCTTCTATCTTAAAAATAATTAATAAAGAATGCCCTAATGAGATAATTTTTCTTGGAGATGTATTGGATCGGAGAAAACCAGCCCCAGATCCCGTGCTTAAGCTCAAGGAGCTTTTAGATTATACAACTAAGAAGAAGATAGAAGTAGTGATAGTTAGAGGCAACCACTGCGCCAGCAACAAATCAGACAATGGTTCCACAATCCTGTCTGTATTTGATGGACCTTATTGCAAGATAATAAAGCACACCCATATATGCCATAAGAGCAAGAGACTTTATATTCCCCACTACGAAAACCAAGATAAGATTGTTGAGGCTTTAGAGTCTGCCCCTAAGGGGTATTCCATATTTGGTCATTTTGGGTTTGCTGGCTGTTTGAACTCTCAGGGGGATAAGGATTTTAGTATCGGTTTAAATAAGTTTAATAATAGGACGTACTTGGGTCATATCCACAAGCACTACAGCAATTGGAATGGAGACAATGAGATAACTGTTGTAGGAACCCCTTATTCTACCAATTTTGGGGAGGAGGGAAGAATCTGTTTTTATGGGATTAAGAATGAGGATGAAGACATCTTTGTTTTTAAGGAAGTTCGTTCTGGCCCTAGACACCTTGTAGTAAAATATAAAGAACTGGAAGAAAGCTTTGAAATCTATAAGGATTTAATAAACGATAAAAACTTTTCAACGCTTCTGAGGGTTTCTTTGGGTAAGGATGACCTGATAGACAGTAACCTTGTGGAACAGCTCCAAACCTTTTATACGGATTTTAAATTCGTTCCTATGGAGGAGCATGACACCAAGTCCCAGAGTGAATATGAGCCAACAAAAGAGCTTTTTTCCATAAATGATAAAATAATCGAAAATTACGTGGATAAGCATAATTCATCCCTCGATAAAGAGGATATTATGTGGGGTTTGGGGGTTTTGAAAAGTGAGGATTGAAAAGATATCTATAAAGAATTTTTACTCGTTTGTTGATACCGAGTTAAATTTTAAGGATTACAGTGGGTTAACATTGATAAAAGGTGTTAATAAAGATAGTTCTGGGTCTAATGGGTCTGGGAAGTCTGCCCTTTTGGAGGCGGTTTTCTTTGGATTAACGGGGAAGACGGTTAGGAAAAGCACTGAAGTTGCCATTGTAAATAATAAAAACAAACGGGGATGTGTGGTTGAGATTTTTCTCGATAATGGGATAATGATACGAAGGTCAAAAAAACCAACTAAACTTGAATTATTTATAGACGGAGAGAACTGTACAAAAGATCACGCTTCTTCGACCCAAGCCTACATTGATGATCTTCTAAATATTAATTATAAGATCTTGTTATCCTCCATGTTCTTCGGACAGTCCAACACTCTTAATTTTCTGGACGCAGACTCCAATGATAAAAGGATCATACTTAGAAATTTTCTTAATCTAGAAGAAATTTTTAGTCTCAGGGACAAGATAAAATCTCATAAATCTGTATATTGGGGAGATCTAAAGGTACAGGACTCTCTAATTAAAGAGTTTGAAAAATCTAAGTCTTCTTTGGAGGGAGATCTTTCTAAAATTAATAGCGAGAATAATCAGTACTTAGCGGAGTATGAACAGTACTTGGATATATCTTTAGATGATATTTTAGGAACCGAACGTGCTATATCTGATGCTAACAGAAAAAAAGCAACCTTACTTTCTGATATTAATAGAGAAATTAGAAGTTTGGATGACCTGCTGGCTCAGGCAAAGAATAACAAGTGTAAGGGATGTGGACAAAAACTTCCCCAAACCTATTGGGATAGGAACAAGAAAAATATAGAAGATAAGAGAGAAAATATAAAGATTCTTAAGGAAAGAAGGGATAGTGTCTCAATTCCTGAGCCTTACCCCATAACGTCTATGGACTACTCTTCTGTTTTGGAATTGAAAGAACTCGTACTCCAGAAAAGCTCTTTTGAAACACAAATAGAGAGTTTAGCTGAGAAGATAGCAGACGCACAAAATAAGAAAATTGAATCTAATAAAAAATACGAGATTATGCGCTTTTGGGAGAAGGCTTTTTCTGAACAAGGCATCATAAAGTACATAATACGCAACGTATTGTCCTTCTTTAATGATAAGATAAATTATTATCTATCGTTTCTAACTAATCAGGGATATTATTTAGAATTTAATGAAGAATTGTCCGAAAAAATTATGGTTTCAGAAGAAGAAGTTCATTATATATCTTTGTCTGGTGGTGAAAAAAGAAAGATTAATTTATGCGTACTTTTAGCCCTAAGAGATCTTCTTTCTTTTACCGATAAAAATCAGTTAGACATCATCTTCTTTGATGAGGTAGCAGAAAATCTCGACGAAGGGGGTATTTATGGTCTTTATGCCTTATTGAAGGAAATAAAGAAAACTAAAAATATATTTGTTATCACCCATAACAAACATTTGAAAACCTTACTGGATTCGTCCCCAAGGATCACTATAATCAAGGACCAAGGAGAATCTAAAATAATGAGAAAGGTCCGACATGGCGATTGCAAAGCTCAGTGAACTAGGTCAAGAAATATTTGAAACGAGATACGCATATCCAGGAGAGAAGAGCTGGGGAGAACGTGCCAAAATTATAGCTCGTACCATTGCAAGCGCAGAGAAAGACGCAGACAAGGAAAAGGTAGAAAAGAAGTTTTATGAAGCTATTTCCTCTGGGGACTTAATTCCAGGCGGTAGAATCATTTATGGTTCTGGAAGAAATAAAGGATCACAAAATCTTTTAAACTGCTTCGTCATAGTTCCAGAGGACTCAGTTGATTCTATCGGTAAAACAATACAAGATATGTATAAAATTTCTTGTGCTGGCGGGGGCGTTGGTTTTAATGTCTCTAAGATTCGTCCACGAGGAGATGACATTGGGAGCGTTGCAAACTCAGCTCCAGGAGCTGTCTCTGTTCTCAAAATGATTAATGAGGTTGGGGAGCATGTTAGAGCGGGTAAGAACAGACGCACTGCCTTGATGGGCATCCTAAATATTTCCCACCCTGACCTCATTGAATTTCTTCATGTTAAGCTAGATAGAGGGGAGTTAAATAATTTTAATATCTCTGTAGCCATTACCAATAGATTTCTTGAGGCGGTGGAGTTAGATGAAGATTGGTTCTTTTCTTTTAATAATAAAGAGTACCACACATACGATATCCTTAGACATGAAAAAGGAGACGAAGAAGCGGCTGAAGTAATTAAGGTGTCGGGGTTAGACCGAGATGATGCTCTCGATAGGGCCGAAAACTTCTACAAAGTAGATTGGAGGGATACGTTTGAGGCTATTGGGCAGAATGACATTAAAGCATCGGAACTTTGGGATCTTATTTGGAAGAACTCTGTGGAATCTGGCGATCCTGGCGTTTATAATATTGATCTCGCTAATAAGTATACCAATGTATCTTATTTTGAAACGCTAGATGCCACTAATCCCTGCGGAGAGATTTCTCTACCCTCGTATGGGAATTGTTGCTTAGGAAATATTAATCTATCTAATATGTACGACGAAGATATTGGGGGCGTAGACTGGAAAAGACTCGCCAGATCTGTTAGGACGGGCGTTAGATTTCTAGATAATGTTTTAACTATTAATACTTTTCCCACTGAGGACTGTAAGCTGGTAGGTCACAGATCAAGACGGGTCGGCTTGGGTGTCATGGGTCTTCATTATCTTTTAATTAAACTTGGGATAAAGTATGGGAGTGAGAAATGCTTGGAGTTCTTGGATAGGCTTTTCTCCACAATCAGAGACGAGGCATACAAGCAATCCATATATCTAGCACGAGATAAAGCCCCATTCCCAGAGTTCGAGTACAAGAAGTATTTATCTGAAGAGTATTCACGAAATCTTCCTGCTAGAATTAGAATGCTTATTAAGAGATATGGAATTAGAAACGCAGTGCTACTTACGATTCCCCCTACTGGTACAATTTCTATGCTTATGGGGGTATCTAGTGGAATTGAACCCATTTTTTCTGCTATGTATCATAGGAGGTGGAGACATAATAATATTTGGAAAGATAAGTTAGTAGTAGATCCCCTATTTAACCAATACTACAGAGAGAAGCGAGATCTAACTAATTTCGTTGGAGCCTATGACGTTTCTCCCGAGGACCATATCAAGGTTCAGGCTACTATACAACGGTATATCGACAGTTGTATAAGTAAAACTATTAATTTACCTAATACGGCTACTACTGAGGATGTTAAAACTTTTGCTTTGGATTATGCTCCATATCTTAAGGGATTAACCGTTTATAGAGCTGGGAGTTATGGGGAAGAACCTTTAGTTTCTATTCCTCTAACTGATGAAAACATAGCTAAATATATGGTAGAAGAGGACGACAGAGAACAAGTAAATCAATCAGGTGATTCTTGTTCTCTGGCAGGAGGTGAATGTGGGTAAGGATAAAGAAAAGGATGAGGAGTATAGTAGTGAAAAGGAACAGCGGCGACCTCTACCAAAAGAGGGGGAGGAATAATTATGCCTATTTATACATGGTCGTGTGATAACTGTGAGGTTTACTGGGAGCGTGAGTGTAAAATGGGGAAAGCCCCCAAAAGAACCAAATGCCCAGAGTGTAAAAAGCTGGGCTATAGGGAATTTCATGCCCCAGCCTTAAGGTTTGTGGGGGCTGGTTTTTACTGTAATGATTATGGTAAAAACACTATTTCTCATGCTAGCGCAAAGGGAGCGTGTGATGAATTTATTGAGGGAGCAAAAGAGTCCTCAAAGAAAAGAATGGAAACGGGCTTCCAGAATTACAAGGTGTATACTCCTGATTTAGAGGTTTTAGAGGCGAAGGGTGAAATTAAGAAAAGAGGAGGAGAGGATAAAGAATCCATAATACACGACAACGCATCTAAATACAGAGAGGTTGCTAAAACAATATATAAACATTCAGATATAGACCCTGCAAAACAGAAAAAAACCAACGTAGATTTAATGACAACCCCCGACAAAAAAGGATTTGAATAATGTACCCATTCTCCTCTAATGTACAAAGAGGCATAATTTATTTATTAAAAAGTGACCATGATTTCTTCACCCAGATCTCCTCGTTGGTTAAGTCGGAATACTTTGAATACCCCACCCATGCTCGGATCTATGAGGCAGTTGTCACTCATTATGATGAGTATTTATCCATTCCAACAGACGATTTTATCGTAGAAGATATTAGGAAAGATATAGGCGAAGAAGGCAGAATCTCCGATTTCTCAGAGGAGTTGGAGGACATAAATGCTATAGATCCCGAGTCCGTAAACAATAAGGAATATATTTTAGATCTTATTGAAGATTTTGCTAAAAAGGAAGCTCTTAAAGGAGCCATTAAGAATAGTATTCTGCATCTTAAAAGTGAGAACTATGGTGCCATTGAGAGCAACATTAGGGAAGCTCTTACTGTCTCAAGAGAAGTAGATGTGGGACAAAACTATTTTAGTGATATAGCAGATAGATTTAAGAGGCTGTACGAGTTGTCCGAGGACCAAAAGGACTTGTTTAAGACTATGATTCCAACTCTTAACCAAGCCATAGAAGGAGGTCTCCAGAGAAAAGAGATTGGGATGGTGGTAGCACCTCCTGGGGTGGGTAAAAGTCTTTACTTGGCTAACCAATGTGTTCAATCATTAATGGAAAATAGAAAGGTTTTATATATTTCTCTTGAAATGAGTGAAGACAGAGTAGCCCAAAGGCTGGACTCAATAGCATCTCTTATCCCCCAAAGAATAATGAAAACTAATCCTACTTCTCTTTTGAAGGTAAAGGAGAGGTTAAATCTTTTTAAGGAGAAGTTTTCTAATGGAGACTTAGTTATTAAGGAACTTCCTGCGGGAGTAACCAATGTTTCTAATATTAGATCTCTTTTAAATATACTTAGAAACCATGAAAACTTCATCCCAGATGTGATCATAGTAGATTATATTGGTCTTCTTAAAATATCAGATAAAAATATGGCGAAGTACGAAGCAATGGAACAAACAGTGACAGATCTTCGAGGTTTAGCTCAGGAGCATAGTTGCGTGGTCTGGACAGCTACCCAAACAAACCGCCAAGGACGAAATGTCAGATTAATTACGGACTCAGAGTTAGGAGACTCCTACGGTCAGATAAGACCTGTAGATCTTGCTGTGTCCCTAAATCAGAATAGAGAAGAGTATGACGAGGGGATGATGCGTTTATATGCTATGAAAGTTAGAAACGGAAGAGCATTTTTTACGGTTCCCCTCAACGTAAACTATAGTACGCTTAGAATTGAAGAGGGCGAAGAGGATGACGCAGAAGAAGAAATGTAATTTATTAAAAAAGATAGATGGCCTCTACTTTAACGCAGGGTACCGTAAATTTAAGATAACTGTTAAAGATCATCTGGCAGATACTGGTTGTGCTTGCTGGGGGGTTACTGATTTTGATGATTGTACTATTTTTCTTCAATCAACTGCAAACACAGAGACAGCGATAGAGACGGTGCTTCACGAAATAACACATGTTCTTCTGGAAGTATGTGGGTTTGGTGGACACGAGAAAGGAGAGTTAGGAGATAACTGTCCCGAAGGGTATATACCTAACGCAAGCAATGAGTTTTTAACATTGGGCGTTAGTAGAGGGCTTATGTCAGCTCTTGCTTTAAACAAAGAATTATTCGAGCTAATTTTAGAAAGGAAAGAATAACATGAGTTTTATGTCAGTAGATGGTACGAGAAGTGCCACAAAACATGCGGGAGTCCCTGCTGTAGAAACAGCTACATTTAGTTACACCGCTGGGGTTACGGGAGCAACCACGATTGTTAGCTCCCCAGGAGATGGGAGAAAAATTAAACTTCTTTCTTACACTATCTCATTAGGGGACCATGGCACAGCAGAGTTAGCCTCTTCTTCTACAACAATAGTAGCAGGAACATCTCTTACTGGACTTATAACAGCGGACACCAACGCAGCGGCCCCTTTTACTCAGACAGGTTCCCCAATTACGGGAATAGGTACTTGTGTGGTGGGACATAATTTGGTCGTTTCTGGGGCCACTGCGTTAGGCGCAGGTAATGTAACCTACAGTTTAGTTCCGTGATGAAAAAATTAAAGATTTTGTTTGCACTTTTGTTAACTTCGATTATAATGAGTGGGTGCAATGTCACGATTAAACCCGTGAGAAGGCACCAACCAGTACGGATATACACGGTTCCAACAGGTACTGTGTGTTATCCTGTAGTACCTGTTCACCACCATCATTATATTCGGAGACATTGATGCATAACTTAATAGAGGCGTATGAAGTTTTTACTTGGGAAAACTTTACGTTTATCGGAAAACAACTCAGTAAGGTTGATAAGGACAACCTTAGTGGTGAGCTTATGGGGCACCCTGCTGTGTTCCAGCAATGCATGGCCCTTCTTGCCCTTTCAAAAAAGGAGCTTGATGAAGCCAATCACGAACTTACCTACTTAGGCTCCTTCCTTAGAAAGGAAAGTAAAGAAAATACTAAAATAAAATTAACAGCGAAAGATTTGGATGACATTGTATTCACTGATAGTGAATATAGAGAAATGGAAAGAAAGGTTACTGAAGCTACCCATAAGTACCTAATGGTAAAGGGCTTAGTAACTTCATTAGAACATAAGAAGGACATTTTAGTCCAACTATCCGCAAATAATAGATCAGAAACCAAACTTTATAGTTAAATCCTACTTAAACTCGACTATAACATATAAATAACTTTTAACAGGAGAAATAACATGTCAATCGACCTCGAAGCAATCAGGCGCAAACACGCTGAGATCTCAAACCCCAGCCAAGGAGGAGACTCCTCCTTTTTAGACAACTTCCTTCAGATTCAGGAGGGGAACAATGTTGTTCGCATCCTTCCAGGAAAGGACGAGGATACCCCTTTTTACGCTGAAACTAAGATTCATCGAGTAACAGCCAACGATAACAAAATAAGAAACGTACACTGTAGAAAGATCCATGGGGAAAAATGCCCCCTTTGCGATCTTTACTTTAGTCTGTGGAAGACGGGGGTTACTGATGATGAGACCCTTGCTCGACAGATTAAGCCTCGTTCCCGCTACTACATGAATGTTGTAGATAGGGAATCAGCGAAGGTTAAGATCCTTTCTGTTGGGATCATGTTGTTCCAAAAGATTCTTAATACTATTCTGGACGAAGATTATGGTGACATTACAGACCTCTCTGTTGGACACGATTTTAAGATTATCAAGATCATGGAAGGGCAATGGCCTAAGTATGATCAATCTCAACCTCGTCCAAAATCATCGGAAGCAGGTAAATCATCAGAAATAGCAGAGTGGATGGATTCTCTTCATGATGTTCACGGACTTGTGAAGCTTGAAGAATATGATGATGTAGTAAATATTGTAGACGAAATTACTCCCCCGTCTTTGAGGGGAACGGCGTATACAGATACGCCTAATGTTGAGGGTTCTGATGACGAATTCCTCAACAAGATGCAAAGCTAGGAGATTAGTATGTATTTTGCAAGTATTTGGGAAAATTTAGCACTGAGCGAAGCAGTGTGGGGTATTGTAGGCACGGGTCTTGTTTGGTGCCTAGGATTATTTTATAGTTGGTTACGAAAACAAGGAATTGAGAATGTGGCTATCGACGCTCTTCGGGATGGGATTGCCCAGACTGGTGATGAGTTTGTAGCTTTCCGTAAAAGAGCAGCCGCAGATGGCAAGCTCACTGAAGAAGAACGAGAAGAAGCAAAGCAGCTTGCTATTAGTAACGCCCTTGCAATGGCAAAGGGACCAGCGTATAAGCTTTTGGTGAGTTGGGGTATGCCCAAGCTTCAAGGTCTCGTGGCTCGAATAGTTCAAGGAGATAAGAAATGAAGAAGTTTTTGATTGTTAGTCTTATGTTTACTATGCTCAGTCTTGGAGCGTGTGCAGGTATTGGACCCATTGTGGTTGTAGAAGCCGTAGATGATATGGTTGTAGATATTATTCCTGGAGACGCAGCTCCCCAGTTTAATATGCCCTTTTTAGGGGATCTCCATACACATGAATGGTCATGGGCAGACTTTAATATTGTCTTGCCTTGGACTTGGTTTAATGTTGGTCCCGCTATAACAGACAGCAGTGAGGATTAGAATGTGGCGTGGCTCATTGATCTTATCTCGTCTTTATTCAAAGCTATTATACCTACTGTCGTCGCTCAAATCGAAGCTCCCGACACGGGGAAAAAGGCTGATGCTGCTGATCCTATTCTCAGCAAGTCTTTGCATGATAGGGTGCGGAAGCACGAGAGCGATATTCGTGGAGTCGGGATCAATCGCAAGGATTGGACCAGACGTTGAGGGAAAAATTTATGTAAAAGTAGATGGACAGTGGGTTCTAACAGACAAAAACGTAGCTATCCCCGAAGGCTATTATATTGTTCCTCCTAAAAATTTAGACCCATAGAAATTAGTACAACCTTAATTGACCCCATCTATAATAAGGAGGTAGTTTTAAACTACCTCCTTTTTTTATTAGAGAAACAAATGAACAAACTTAAAATCCTTGGTGTTTATGCAAACGAAGGAGGATGTGCTTACTATCGTCTTATCATGCCATTACAAAAACTAGCCCAACTATACCCAGACAAAGTTGAAGTTAAGCTTGTTCAAAATCCCCTACAACTAAATATGGAAACAGGAGAGATGCCAACAGATGATGCACCTTATCCTGATATAGATTGGGCCGATATAGTTCTTATAAATAATATTTCTAACTTTGGTGGCCCCTACACAGCGAGAGTTATAGGAATCTCAAAGCAGAGAGGTAAGTTTGTTCATTTTGATACCGATGATCTCCTTACCGAGTTGTACGAAGGACATAGATTAAAACAAACCTATGAAGAAAAGAATTTATATGAAATAACTAAATGGATGTATTTCAATGCTGACCTCGTTACTGTGACGCAGAAGAAATTTGCTGAGAGAGTTAAGTCTTTTGTAGGAGGAGTTCTCGCAGTTATAAAAAATTCTATTGATTATACTCTTCCTTGTTGGAACATGCAACGAGTAAAGATAAAGGGAGTAAGTAGGGTAGGATGGGCAGGTGGGATTCATCATGAGGAAGACGTTAAAGAGTTTGCTGGGGTACCGTGGTCGGTGAATCAAAAGGTAGGAAAAGAAAAGGTACAGTGGGATTTTTATGGCGCACCTGCACCTCAAGAGAAGGGCAAAGCCAAAGAATGGCAGAACGAGGTGTGGGATAACTATAAAAGGATACTCCTTGGGGGGTTTAAGAAAGCAAATAATTGGTCTATAGGACAAGCTCTTCCCCCAGATAGATATGGCAGTATGTATGCCAACATGGAGTTAGCAATAGCACCACTTCAGATGAATGCGTTTAATGATAGTAAGAGTGAGATTAAGGTAGCTGAGTGTGGGAGATATAAAGTACCCTTGATAGCCTCCAATGTAGGATGTTATGATGAAACTATAGTTAACGGGGAGACAGGGTATTTAATAGATCCCGATGCCCCAAGAAGCCAGTGGGTTAAGATCCTCTCGAAATGTATAAAAAACCCCAAGCACGTTGAGACGATGGGCCGTAATCTACGTCAAATAACGGACGAATACTTCGACATCAATAAGGTGGCAAAGCACAGACTGGAGCTGTATGAGCAGTGCTTTAAGCTCCTGAGTGAGAGGCACAAGGAAGCAACCTATAACAAGGAGTGGTCGTTCAGTGGGAATGGTTAGGATATTATCTGGTTGGTCCAACCCTGGTGGCTCAACCGTTGCGTTCATTAATCTAACTAATTTGCTAAATAAGGCGGGCATTGATGCTATATTCTATGGCCCACATAACTGGCATTTGGATAAGTGCAGATCTGCGAACACCTCTAGATTAGATATAACAGATGAAGAAGATACTCTCATAGCTCACTTTGTTCCCCTAAAAGAAGAAAAAATTCCAATAAAGAAGGTGATCTTCTCTTGCCACGAAACAATATTATTTCCTCTTAAAGAGAAACCCCTTCAATCTGTGGACACTATACACTTTGTCTCCGAGTGGCAAAGAGATTGGCAGGATGTTGATACTCCCTCTGTTGTTATTCCTAATATTGTCGATAAATGTGAGAGAAAAGGTTCACATAAACGAGGGGCTGTGGGTATAATAGGAAGCATTGACAGCCACAAGCAGACGGCCTTGGCAATTCAAGCTGCCTTGGATTCTGAGCCGAAAGGCACCCGAATCCTTATTTTTGGGAGCGTAACCGATGAAGATTATTACCAAGAACAGGTTAGATCTTTAATAAAGAATAATACGAGGGTTAAGATAGTAGGGAAGTATGACGATAAAACAGTTATGTATAACATGATTGATGCTGTTTATCATGCAAGTAGGGCTGAGACTTATGGGTTAGTTAGGCATGAGTGCGAACAGCATGGAATTCCCTTTAACGACCTGTTTGGATCTTCTAAACATTCAGAGTATTGGGAAGAAGATAGGATATTAGAATCATGGAAAACACTTTTAGAATTATAACTCCTGTCTATAACGCTGAGAAGTGGATAGGTAAGTGCATTCAATCAGTTAAAGATCAAACGCATACTAACTTTACTCAGGTTATAGTAGATGATAATTCTATGGATGCCACAGTTGAAAAGGCTGAGAAGGCTATTTGCGGTGACGAACGATTTAAGATAATTAAAAATGATAAAAGAATAGGGGTTCCCTTAAATCATAAAAAGGGAGTAGAAAATTCGGAGGCAGACAGCGAAGATATAATTGTTCAGTTAGATGGAGATGATTGGTTTATAAATGAACATGCGTTATCCAAAGTAGATAAGGTTTACGAAGATACAGAATGTTGGTTAACCTACGGAAGTTATAGCTCTACCACAGGAGGTGAATGTATAGCCAGAGAGTACACAGGTAGCCCACGCCAAGCGGTTATAGATGGATGGCCCTTCTCTCACCTAAGAACCTTTAAAAGACATTTATGGGATTTGATAGAAGATCATAATTTTAGGGATAAGGAAGGTAATTTTTATACAGCAGCAGCAGATGTAGTTATTTTTGTTCCTATATTAGAAAAAATTGGGTATTCTAAAGTAGAGTTTATTGAAGATATTCTTTTAGTTTATAATTTATCCCATATGAACAACGAACACAAACAAAATTTAAGTGAACAAGTGAGGACTGCTTTGGATGTTATCAGTAAATAAAACTATTTGTTTTATTACTCCACCTTCTCCCTTTTTACTGGATGAACGAGTTTTTCTTCATATAGGTATTCTAAAAGTAGCAGCGGCTTTAGAGGAGAGGGGATATTTTGTTGATTTTCTAGATTTAGCTGGGGTAAAGAATTGTGAAGAAGTATTGGATACTTATTTAAATCAAAATCCATTTATTAAAACTTTTGGTCTAACAGCAACCACCCCTCAAATACCTTTTGCTTTTAAGATAGCTAATAATATACGAGAACTTGCCCCAGAGTCTAAAATTATCTTAGGAGGTCCCCATCCCTCCCTTATGAACTCTGCTGCAAAGAAAGAAAAGTTTTCTGGAAGAGCCACACGGGATATTGGAGCGTTGTTAGATACTTTCGATGTTCTGGTTGCTGGGGATGGGGAGAAAGCTATTTTTGAAGCTCTTGACACTGATAGGGGTATAGTGGATGCTGATGTTCCCAAGGGCGGGTTATTTCTTACTAATGATGAGTTAGAGGATCTTCCTCTTCCTGCACGGCATTTAGTGGATATGGACTCTTATCATTACAGTATCGAGGGAGCTAAAGCTACGAGTTTAATTTGTCAATTAGGATGTCCTTTTAAGTGTACCTTTTGTGGTGGTAGAAATTCTCCTTTCTTAAGAAAAATTCGTACTCGATCATCTGATTCTGTGGTGGATGAAGTTCGTCATCTATATGATACTTATGGATTTACTGGTTTTATGTTTTATGATGATGAGTTGAATGTAAATAAAGAGTGGGAATCTCTTTTAGAGAGGTTGATTGCCTTACAAAAAGAAGTTAATGAACAGTTCATGTTTAGAGGATTTGTAAAGGCTGAATTATTCACCCAGAGACAAGCGGACCTAATGTATGCAGCAGGATTCCGATGGCTTTTAACTGGATTTGAGTCTGGTGACGAGAGTATCCTGACCAACATAGAGAAGAATGCTGATGTAGCTGCCAACACTAAGTGTGTACAGTACGCTAAGAATGCTGGATTAAAAGTGAAAGCTCTCATGTCCATCGGCCATGCGGGAGAGAGTAAGGAAACTATAGAGAATACGAAGAATTGGTTACTTGAAAACGAACCAGAAGATTTTGATTGCACCATCATAACTACTTACCCAGGTTCCCCTTACTTTGATGAAGCTATTAAAGAGAAAGATTATTATGTATACACTCAACCCCGCACGGGGGATAAATTGTACCAAAAGGATTTGAATTATTTAGAGGAACCCGACTATTATAAGGGAGATCCAGATGGTGGGTATAAATCTTATGTTTGGACTGATCATATTTCTGCTAATGATTTAGTAATAGAAAGAGAGAAGTTGGAAGCCGAGGTTAGAGACACACTAAACATTCCTTTTAATCCTGCTGGTGGGTTTGTAAAGTTTGAGCATAGCATGGGTCAAGGGGATCTCCCGAGAAGTATTTTAAGGAGAAGTAAATAAAAATGGAAACAATTTATTTAGTAATTCCTAGATGGTTCTATCCTCAAAATTTGGGAGATTCTGTACATTGGTCTTTTGCTCCCACTCTCCTAAAGAAAGAGTACCCCGACTCAAAACTGGTAGTTATTACTGTAGGTGAGTTAGTTGATATTATGAGGGATAACCCCTTAGTGGATGAGATAGCCAATCCCAATGAAAATTTAATTGGTACTTATGATTTTTGGAAGCAAGAGGCCAATAACGGCAGGAAGAATCTACCAGAAAATATGTTTGTTCTTTTTGCGGAGCGTCACCCGCGCTGCTGGGACTACTGGAATGATAACTTTGATTATCTTTACAAACATCCTACTGCAAATTTACTATATTTGAATTCCGTGCTCCAGTTAGGGTTAGAGAAATATCTACACGATGGTACTGATCTTTTTCCAAAAATATTTATAGAGAAGCCTCCAGTAGAGGAGAAGACTTTAGCCATTGTACCCGCACAGAAAATCACTCCGACCAATCCTACGGCCCATCCAGGCTGCGATGGAAAAGGATTCAGATTTAATGGAGATCAGGGAGGGTCGTGGAGAGAGTTCGTAGATGAGATTAAACGACTTGATCCTGATATTAAGATTATGGAGTTCTCAAAAGATTTCTTAAACTTTGGGGATGTCCATGTGGGTCATATGCCGTGGAAAGATCTTGCCTACGAAGCTGCAAAGCCGAGAGTTACGGTGTTGGCTGATGGGGGGATGCACCATATATTTAATTCTCAGGATAAGGATATAGTCTTATTGGCTGCTCAAACTATAAACAAATTATATCACTACGCTAGTAAAAATACTACTCTATATTGGGACCTTCATTCCAAATGCACCCTACGTTGTGGGGAGCAGATGAAGAAGCTTAGAGGATGGGAAGATTTATCCGCTACTTGTGACACCTCGTGCGAAACTGTTGACCCAGTTAAACTAGCTCAATATACTTACAGGGACTTTTTTCATGAAAAATAATATTATAATTTTAGGCGCAGACCATAACGGAGTGTCACAAAAACTATCAATATCCGATAGCCTAAAATCAAAGGGGTTCACCGTAATTGATCTGGGTCCGCATGACACTCTGAAAAGCGTGGATTACGCGGACTATGCTAAACAGCTTAGTCAGATCATAAACAGTAATTCTTCTTTTAGAGGAATACTTTTATGTGGTACAGGTGTTGGCATGAGTATTGCTGCTAATCGGTATGAGGGTGTTAGGGCGGCGTTAGTTCACAATATAGATACTGCGGCCAAATGTAGAGAGCATAATGATTCTAATATTCTCTGTTTAGGTAGCTGGTCTAATTCTTATGATACAAATCAGGAAATCGTTGATATATGGTTGAATGAGTCCTTTGGGGAGGGAAGGCATAATAAACGGTTGTCAAAATTAGATAACTCCCCCCAAAAAATAATATTTACTAACGGAGTTTTTGATATTCTCCATACTGGGCATCTAGAGCTACTGCAATTTTCTAAAAGGTTAGGGGGTAGGTTAGTAGTAGCCATTAACAGTGATAAATCAGTACGAAAGTTAAAAGGAAAAACTAGACCTATTAATAACGAAGATAATAGAAAGAAACTTTTAGAATCATTAATTGAAGTTGATGAGGTTATTATTTTTGATGGTAATTTAAAAGAGGTTCGTAATAAAATTTCTCCCAATATTGTTGTGAAGGGAGGAGAATGGAGTGCCGACGAAGTTCGCCATCGTGACAATATTCCTGAGGATGTTCAAGTTAATATTTTTCCTCTAGTACAGAACTATTCTACCACTGACACAATTCGTAAAATACAACGGTTGGATACTTTGGAGAATGGGCTCTATGAGCATCCCGATAATGAATTTTAAGAATAAAAATATTTTAGTTATCGGGGATAGTATCATTGATGAGACTATTATTGGCGAAGCTGTGGGGGTCTCTTTGGAATCCCCAACTCTAAAGCTGAAAGAAGTTGAGAGATCCGTAAGTTTGGGGGGAGCCGCTAATGTGGTCGAGAATATACTAGCCTTGGGAGCTTCTTGTAGGTTTCTTACTCCTCTAGGAAATGATAGTTACAAAAGGTATTTTACAGAGTGGAAAAAAAGTAGCGATAAGTTTTGGTTTTCTCCCCTTTTGGTGGATACAGATAATAATGTTAAAACTAGAATTTGGTCCACTAAAGGAGAAGAACGGTATAAATATCTTCAAATAAATAAAACTAGTTCTACACCTTATTCTCACCGTATTCCAACGATAGAGCATCACATGAAAAATATAGATTCTGTAGTTCTTGTTGATTATGGATTAGGTATGTTTGGGGAAGTTGATTATATTATTGAGACTGCTCATACTTATGGTATCCCCGTCATATCTAGCTCACAGATGTCGGATAGAAAAAATAGATATTTGTTATTTGAAAATTCTGATTATATGTGCATGAATAAGGAGGAATCTGAGGGATACGGAAAATCTTTTGTGGGGTGTACCACTTTGGGAGCGGAGGGGTGTTCATTCTCTGATTTTAATACAGAGATATCCCATGCAGGGTACAAGGCTAAGTGCGTTGACCCTTGCGGAGCAGGGGATGCCTTTCTTGCTGCCTTTTCTTTATGTATTGTATCCCACCTGTCAATAATAGAAGCATTGGCTTTTTGTAACGCATGGGCTGCACTATCAACTACTAACATAGGAACCAGAACCCCTAATATGGGAGATTTAAATGAGTTTCTATCTAAAAATCACGGAGGAACGAAGTAGCATGGACAATAATACTGAAATATCTTACGGTATTCAAATTTTACCTCCTGTATGCAAACCACTGAAAAGTATAAAAAAATACTGGGGGGAGATGCACACTATTTTTGAGGGCGATAATTATACGGTAAAACGTATTTTTATGAGGGCAAATACACAAAGCAGCTTAGAGTATCATGTTAAGAAGGAAGAATCTTATTACATTGAAAAGGGTAGGCTTAAGGTAGGGCTACGGGTTGGGAGAGCAGAAAATAAGTCTGTTATTTTAAACGAGGGAGACATCTTTCATATCCCAGTGGGGTTGATGCACATGAGAATTGCAGAAGAAGATGTAATAATTATTGAAGTTTCTACAAAGGATGATGATTCGGATTCACATCTGGTTGAAGATGGAAGAAAGTATAGGCATATAGAAAAATGAAGTTATTTATAGATACCGCTAATTTAAATGATATAGAAAATTCGTTAAGCACAGGTGCTGTTGAAGGAGTAACCACTAATCCCTCTCTTTTATCGAAGGAACCGAAGGAGAATTTTATCAAGCACATAAAGAAGATTGTTTCTTTGTGTAAGGAGATCAAAAGGGTCCCTTTAAGTGTAGAAGTGTTTGCCGAAACCCCCTCTGAAATGTATGAACAGGCTTTTTCTATCTATAAGGAAAGCGACTATACAAACGTAAATATAAAAATTCCTGTAGGGTACGAGGAGTTAAAAATTATAAATAAGCTCAGTTCCTCTGGGGTAGCTGTCAATTGTACTTGTTGCTTCACGGCAACTCAGATGGAGATGGCTGCTTTGTCTGGAGCTAGGTATGTATCCTTATTCTATAATCGTCTTTTAGATTGCGGAGGAGATCCTATTGAGGTTATTAAGAAGGTACGTCAATTTATAGAAACCAACGAACTTAACTGTGAGATTATTTCTGGGAGCATTAGAAGCGCAAAGGACGTATCCGATGCGTGGGATGCTGGTTCCCATATTGTAACCGCTGGATTTTCTGTGATAAGGAAAATGATGATTCACCCGTCTACCGATACGTCTGTGGAAGAGTTTCTAAACGATTTTAGAGAATGGATAAAATGATTTACTTTGTGGATATTGATGGTACTATTTGTAGTGACACAAAGGGTAAGTACGAAGAGTGTTATCCTTTTTTAAGTAAGATAAATAAAATTAATGAATTATATGAAGAAGGGCACACTATTATTTACTGGACAGCAAGAGGCATGACCAGAGCCAAAGGTAATATACATAAAGCTTATGAATTATGCTATGACGTAACTCGTGATCAATTGAAGAAGTGGGGAGCTAAGTATCATGAGTTACGCATGGGGAAACCTTACTATGATGTATTCTTTGAAGATAAATGTGTTGAGTTATAAGGAACTTTCTTATGAAAAAAGCTATTTTTAATTTATGTATTGGAGGAGTTAGACCCCACTGGCAAAAATGTTTACAATCACAACACTCTTATTGTGAAAAGTACGACATCCAGCACTTCATATCCCAGCAGATGATTACTGGGTGGCCTTACGGACCCAATCCCACCGCTAACTTTTTCTTTGAGAAGCTACAGATTCGTCAGCTATTTGACCAGGATTTTGACCAGGTTCTTTACTTAGACGCAGATGTTTTAATTACCCCTCATGCAAAAAATATATTTGAAGAGTATCCTGATCCTGAGAAATATTATGGCTACGATGAAAGCCAAGAGGTAGGGATAACGGGAAAAACTTTATACGGAGGAGATGAAGACGTTATGGATAGAGACCCTTACGTTAAAAGAGTTATTGAAAATTTAGACGAGCCTTTCCCTTGGAAAAAGAATGAAAGAGAGAAACATGTTTATTACAATATGGGTGTGATGCTATTCGGGAAGGATAGTAGTTCGTGGATAACGGATGAGGAAAAATTATTATCATTAAAAGATTGTGAAAATATATATGATTTTAATGATCAAACTTATTTTAATGCTTTGATTCAAAAATATAATATTCCCAATGAATCTTTAGATCATTCCTTTAATAGGATAAGTTTGGGCGAATATGATTCAGATAACCACAGATATGAAGCTAATTTTATTCATTATGCGGGACCTTGTTTGTATGGTATAGAAGGGGAATTTACCGAAGAAGGAAAAGTTAACGCAGTTTCTAAGGATTATAGTTACCTCTATGAAAATTAATTTATTTGATACTAATAATCCTTCCTGTAATCTATGGTTTAACGGATGGCAACCTTGCAATGATGTAGAATACATCCGTCCTCCTCTTTTAGAGTTTGACGGGCCAACAGTCTTTACAGACGAGCTAATACTTCATCCTGTTGTTGATCAGGTCTCCTCTAAATATAAATTTGGGCTATTTATAGAACCTAAATCCATTAAACCTGATGCTTATATGGCTTTAGCGGAGAATCCAAACTTAGTAAATAAGTTTGACGCTATATTCACTCATGATGAACGTCTTCTAAGTATCTCTTCTAAATTTAGATTGTTTCCATTCCTAGCAGGAGCATATATTTTAAAAGAAGACATAAAAATATATAATAAAAGTAAATCACTTTCTATTGTAGCGAGTGAGAAGGTGTGGGCCGAAGGGCATAGACTAAGGCATGAAGTTATAAAGCAATATGGGAATAAGATGGATTGTTATGGCCCTTTTTATAAAAATTTATATGAGGACTATAAGAATGAATCTACGGAGACATTGAAAGGAGCTTATTTGAAAGTTACTGGAAATCTTTTTAGAGCTTTCAAAGATTATAGATATGCTATGGTAATTCATAGCATTAGGTGTAAAAATTATTTTGATGAGAAACTATTAAATTGTTTTTTCACGGGAACAGTTCCCATAGTATGGAGCCCTACGAACGTGGGAGAGTTCTTCGATATAGATGGATGTTTAGAATTTTCTAATTTAGATGACCTTGAAGAAGTGTTGGATAATTTGAGCGTCGAAGACTATGATAGTAGGAGAGAAGCTATTAAAAATAATTTTGAAATTGCACATAAATACATCTCTTTTGACAGATACCTAAAGGAACAAATCGAAGTTTATACTGAGGAAAATTAAATGGAATACTCTATTTTTACTACTGGATGGAAAAGTTTATCTAATTTACAACAGTGCGTAGAGGAGGCATATGCCTCTACTCATTTACCTTCTGAGTTCTGCGTAGTGGTTAACCCTTATGGTGAGGATACTCAAAAAATTATAGAATATTGCTCTTCCGACAAGAGAATTACTCGCTATGCTATTATGTCCCAAAATATAGGGTGTGCCCGAGCATTTAATACGGGATTTAACTTATGTGAGTCTCCTTTTGTGGTAGCATTGAGTGACGATTGCCGAGTGGGTCCGTCTACTTATGAAAAGATGATTAAAGAATTTAAAGAGGAGGACGTAGGGATAGTTGGGGTAGAGATAGGAGGCCGACCAGAGCATAAAAGACCCACTCTTAAAGGATTTTTATTGGCTTATAGATTAGAAATGATTAATGATATAGGAGGGTACAACTTCTTAAACGGTCCCTTAGCAGATGAGCATGGGTTGGGATTGAAAGCTTGGGCCTGTGGATGGAGTAGTGTTGTAGCTAAGGGGTGTGAGTGGCAGCATGTGCATGATATATCTAATTTTCCTGATCAGGATCTCCCCTTTATGGGTAGAACTTTTAACGTAGCAAAGACACCTGAAATCCATGATTCTTGTATTGATCAGTGGGAACTGTATAACTCTCTCATAGTTAAGTAAATTTTATGGAACACTATACTGAAATAGAGAGAAGAAAAAAAATAAGAGATTTGGTGGATGATTTTTCGTCCGAGAAGAATTTTCTTAAATCAATTTATAATAAGCATTCTAAGGGGTTTGATCCCGAAAAAGATTATGTTTATTATTCAGGCCCGTACTGGACTGAAGAAGAATTTGTAGCTGCTATAGATTCTCTTCTTTTTGGAAAATGGGTCTCTTCAGGGGAGAAGGTAAGGAAGTTTGAGGTTAAGTTTTGTAGAGTGTTTAACCAAAAGGACGCTGTAGCTGTTAATTCAGGTAGTTCTGCAAATTTGGTTATGTTAGCGGCGGCTAAAAAACTCTTTGAGTGGGAGGACGATGCTGAAGTTATTTTATCAGTGGTAGGATTTCCCACTACATTAGCTCCCATAATTCAGAACAATTTAAAACCTATATTTTGTGACATAGAGTTGGATACTTTAAATTTTGATTTAGAGTTAGTAGAATCGGCCATCACCCCAAGGACTAAAGCTATAATCCTCTCTCCAGTGCTGGGTAATCCCGTAGATATGGATAGGTTGGTTAGGATTTGTGAGAAACGGGATATTGTGTTACTTTTAGATAACTGCGATAGCTTGGGGAGTAAGTGGAGAGGTAAACTATTGTCTGAATATGCGGTTGCTTCTTCTCATTCTTTTTATCCCGCTCACCACATTTCTACAGGAGAGGGTGGTCTAGTTTCTTCTAATAACAGTAAGTTTGTGTCTATAGCCCGAAGTTTTGCATGGTGGGGACGGGATTGCTATTGTGTGGGGGCTGCTAATTTGCTTCCTGAAGGGACTTGTTGTAATAGATTTGATAACTGGCTTCCTAATTATAATGGAATAGTGGACCATAAATATGTTTTTTCTAATATAGGATATAATCTGAAGCCTTTGGATTTACAAGGAGCTATTGGTCTAGTACAGTTAGATAAAGTGGAAGAAATAGAAGAACGCAGACGAGAGAGTAAACGCATAATTGAGTCTTCCTTCCTTAGATATGTTAAAGATATTAAAATTCCCAAAGAAATGAATGAAGCCATAACTTCTTGGTTTGGGACTCCCGTTGTGTGTAAGGATAGAGAACAAAAAAATGATTTGGTTATGTTTTTAGAGAAGAATAGAATTCAAACTAGAAACTATTTTGCTGGGAATATATTATTGCATCCTGGATACCAACATTTGGGTGATTATAAAGAGTATAAGAATGCTAACACGGTGTTAGATACTGTATTTTTTGTAGGAGCATCTCCTCATTATGACACTAAAGTATTTGAGTATATAGAAAGCGTATTAAAAAATGACTGGAAAAACTAATATAATTTCTGTTTTTGGGGGAACGGGCTTCATCGGTTCCCATTTTTGTTCCATGGATCCTGAACTAGTGTATGTGGAGCCTAAGTTAGAAACGGTTCCTTCATATGAAGATATAGTATATTTTATAAGCACGACTCATAATTATAATGTTTTGTCTGATCTTCATTTAGATGTTGATACTAACCTTACCCACCTCTTGAAAGTTCTCAATAACTGTAAAGAGGGTGATAAAGTTTTTAATTTTATAAGCTCATGGTTTGTATATGGAGAATCGGAATTGCCTGTAAGTGAGACGGCTTATTGTGATCCCAAAGGTTTTTATTCTATCACCAAGAGATGTGCTGAACAGCTTTTGATTAGTTTCTGTGAAACATTTGAAGTTCCTTATAGGATTTTACGATTAGGAAATGTTTATGGGGGGGGAGACAAGTATTCTGATAAGAAAAATGCGTTGCAATACCTTATAAATGAGCTAAAAAATAATCGTGATATACAGCTATACCATGGAGGGGAGGTTATTAGAGATTATGTTCATGTAGAGGATGTGTCAAGAGCTATAATGTATTGTGTGAAGAATTCTCCCATGAACGAGATAATAAATATAGGATCTAACTATGAACCTGTGCCGTTACATATATTAATGGAGAAAGCTAAGGCATACCTTGGTTCTACTAGTGTAATTACATCTAGGTCCCCCTCTTCGTTTCATAAAATAGTGCAAGTTAAGAATATGTGGTTAGATTCTAGTAAATTATCTGCTCTAGGATTTAAATGGAAACATGATATCTCATCAGACATGGAGGAACTATGTGATGCTGTCAATTAATTATATGGGAAGATTTGGAAATCAGCTTTTTGAGTACGCCACTTTGTATGCTACTTCTAAGAGGCTAGGGTTTTTAATATCTTCAGGAGTATGGGAGGGGGCTCATGTTTTCGATCTCCCCCCAGAGGAAGAGGCTGTTGCTTCTAAGTATAAATTTTTAGAAAAAGGATTGCACACGCCCGAGCATCAAACTTTGGGGACTGCTGAAGCAACGTATCAAGAATTATTAAATATTTCTGATGAAACTCAGCTTGAGGGATTTTTTCAAAGCGAAATATATTTTAAGGATTACCGAGAAGATTTGTTAAAGATTTTTACCTTAAAAGATTCATTAAATATTTTAGTAGAAAAAAGACTTTCAAGTTTTGATAAAAAACCTATTGTTTGTATTCATCATCGAGCAATAACAGGGAAGACAGGTCCTTTTGATACAGAGTTTACTTGCGTGGTAGGTGATGAATATTACAAAAAAGCATTAACAGAATTGTATGCACGAACTGGCCTTTCTTCTGATGATTTTAATTACCTCCTAATATCTAATGATCCTAGTGCGAATGTTTTAAGTTTCTTGCCAAATTTAGTAAGATCTACGCATGTTTTTGCTGACCCAGAACCAGGCGTTACAAATTTGGCAAATATTATAGATTTATTTCTTATGGCTAATGCAGACCACTGTATTACAGCAGCGTCTTCTTTTTCTTGGTGGGGTGCTTGGCTAAATCAAAAAAAATCCTTCATTTTTACTCCTAAAAGATTTTTGAATCATAATTATCAATATCCTCATTTTGGTTCTTCTGAAAAGCCTGATAATTGTATATGTAAAAATTGGATAAGTATAGACTAATGAAGAATTTAGTTTACGATTGCTTTATGTTTTTTAATGAACTAGATTTATTAGAAATTAGATTGAATGAATTAGATACAGTCGTGGATAAATTTGTACTTGTAGAATGCACAAAAACTCACTCACTTCAAAGCAAGCCTCTTTATTTTGAAGAAAATAAAGAAAGATATACCAAGTTTTTACATAAAATTATTCATGTGATTGTGAGCGACATGCCAGCAGAGATTGAATATCAACACCACATAGATAATTTTCATAGAGGGTGTATAATGCGAGGATTAGGGGATGCTTTACCTGATGATTTAATTTTAATCTCCGATTTAGATGAAATTCCTGAAGCTTCTTTAATAAATTTAAAAATGCCAACTCCCACAGTTTTTTCCCATCAATGTTTTGGGTATGCCTTAAATATTAAGGTGGAATCTCCTCAAGACATAGCTAACTGGTTAGGGACCGTTGTTATTAGAAATAAAGATTTTGATCATACTCCTATTCAAACATATAGGGAATCTAGAAGGGAGATAGCTTTAAATAGTAAAATTGAGGGAGGGTGGCATTATTCCTATTTGGGAGATGCTAAAACTATTTTTCATAAACTTAAATCTTTTAGTCACACAGAAATTTTAGAACAATTTCCTTCTTTGTCAGAAGACTATATTCAAAATTGTATAAATACGACTACTGATTTTTTGGGATTCTTTAGATTTCCTCCTCACGGTGCCCAACATAAAAAATATTCTATAAATGAGATTCATGCCCCCCAGTATGTGTTAGATAATAAAGAAAAATTTAAGCATTTAATTAAATCATGAATAATATTACAATATTTGGTGTGGGTAAGCTGGGGCTTTGTTTTGCTCTAAATCTTGAACGAAAAGGCTTCAATGTTTTGGGGGTGGATATCTCGGAAGAGTATGTAGAACTTCTTAATTCAAAAGATTTCAACTCGTCTGAAGATGAAGTAACCAATCTTCTATCAAAGTCTACAAATTTTAAAGCAACAACAAACACCTTGGCAGGACTTCAACACTCTGACCTTCTCTTTGCTCTTGTGGCAACTCCCTCTCTTCCTAATGGAAAGTATGACCACACTCAATTAGTAAGGTTAGGGGGTGAGTTAAAGTCTTATGGAAGACAAGAGGAAACTAAAGAATTAATTGTAGGTTGCACAGTAATGCCTGAATTTTGCGATAAGCTACAAACAGAGTTAGAGGAGTACAACTACAATGTCTCTTATAACCCAGAGTTTATTGCACAGGGGACAGTAATTAGAGATCAGCTTTACCCAGACATGGTTCTTATAGGGTCTAGAAATGAGAAGAGTTCGGAGAAGATTAAGAAAGTGTATGAAGGCTTAGTTGAGAACAGCCCAGCGTACTCCATCATGTCGCCCATCAGCGCAGAGATTTGTAAGATTGCACTAAACTGTTTTATTACCACTAAGATTGCTTTCACTAACATGGTGGGGGATTTAGCAACTAAAGTTGGAGGAGAACCTCAAAACATTCTAGATGCTATTGGAGCGGATCAGCGAGTAGGTAGTAAGTGTACTAAGTATGGTTATGGGTATGGGGGTCCGTGCTTCCCCAGAGATAACCGTGCGCTTGGAGTCTACGCAAAGGAACAGGATTGTGCTATTCATATTAGCGATGCTACAGACAGATGTAACAATGAACATCTACAATTTATGATTGATTCATTTGAAAAGGATAATATTACAATTGAAGGAGTAACCTATAAGCCTGAGTCCACGATGATTGAGGAGTCTCAACAACTAGCTTTTGCGGTTGGTCTTGCAAAAAGGGGTGTGAATGTTACTATCATAGATAAGCCTGAGGTTATAGAGCAAGTTAAAAAACTTCATGGAGATTTACTTAATTATGGTTCGTGATAAAATAGTAACATGGTTACGAGATTACATGGAAGACTCTAATATGAAAGGCTTCGTTATTGGTGTTTCAGGTGGTATTGATTCTGCTGTTACCTCCGTATTATGTGCAGAGACGGGATACCCCGTTCTCGCTGTTTCTATGCCCATCCACCAAAACGAAATTCTCCACAGTAGGTCAGAGCTTCAAAAAGATTGTCTCGCCCATAGGTATGAAAATGTTATTCGTTTAAACCTTGATTTATCAAAAACTTACGATGCTTTTAAGGAAGTTGTTCCCTCCTCTGAGCTTGGATATGCCAACAGTAAAGCTAGGATTAGGATGACCGCTCTATATGCGTTAGCCTCTAGAGAAAAGATGTTAGTGGTAGGGACAGGTAATAAGGTTGAAGACTTTGGAGTAGGATTTTTTACTAAGTACGGAGATGGTGGAGTTGATATATCTCCTATCGCAGACCTTACTAAGACAGAAGTTTATGAACTAGCAGAAGAGTTACGCATTCCACAAGAAATTCAGGACGCTCCTCCTACAGACGGGTTATGGGAAGATGGTAGACAAGATGAAGATCAACTGGAAGCTACTTATGTGGAATTAGAGTGGGCTATGGAATATGATGGAACATCCCAGCTCACTAATAGACAACGTGAAGTGTTAGAAATTTATAAAAAGCATCATGAATCTAACAAGCATAAGATGCTTCCTATCCCAGTATGTAAAATAAAATGAAAAAAGCAATAGTATGTGGAGCAGGAGGTTTTATTGGTGGGCATTTAACCAAGAGACTTCTTAGCTACGGCTATGAAGTTATAGCTGTGGATATTAAAAGTTTTGATAATTGGTATCAAGTTTTTAATGAGGCAATATGTTTTGATTATGTTGATCTCAGAAGACAGAGAGAGGTTTATGATCTTATCCACAAGGAGAAACCAGATGAAATTTACCAGCTAGCTGCGGACATGGGAGGGGCTGGATATGTATTTACTGGGGACAATGATGCTGATATTATGCACAACTCAGCTACTATAAATCTTAATATAGCTGATGTCATTGCTAAATTTAGCCCCAAAACAAAAGTATTCTACTCATCGTCAGCTTGCATATACCCTGCGGAGAATCAAACAGACCCAGATAACCCTAACTGCAAAGAAGATTCTGCATACCCTGCCAACCCAGACTCCGATTACGGTTGGGAGAAATTGTTTTCCGAAAGAATGTGGAGAGCATTTGCAAGGAACTACGGGCTATATGTTCGTATTGCAAGATTTCACAATATTTTTGGACCTGAAGGAACATGGGACGGAGGTAAAGAAAAGGCTCCTGCTGCCATGTGTAGAAAAGTAATACAATCTGATGGCGTAGTGGAAGTATGGGGACCAGGGAATCAAACAAGGTCTTTCTTATACATTGATGAGTGCTTAGAAGCGGTGAGAAGACTAATGGATTCAGATGTAGAGGAAATAATTAATATAGGATCTGATGAGATGATTAGTATTAATGATCTCGCTTATATGGCTGCTGACATTAGTGGAAAGGACATCACTATTAATAATATAGATGGACCAGTCGGAGTTAATGGTAGAAATAGTGACAATACTTTGATTGAAGAGCTTCTCGGCTGGAAGCCCTCCATGACCCTGCGTGAAGGTATGGAAAAAACTTATAAATGGATTGAAAAACAAGCAATCTCTCCTCTATAATAGACCATGATAGCATTCATATTTACAATTTGGCTCCTGACGATGGAGAAGCTTGGCTATGGGGTGACGTATGTGGATTACATATTCATGGCCCTTATCTATCTTATTAATTTGGCATCC
>Ga0208299_1000071_pt1 | contig 96389 bp, 84 predicted proteins | sample 15_taG_FD_184089 | JGI IMG/M metagenome (GOLD analysis project Ga0208299, IMG submission 184089) | Marine viral communities from the Subarctic Pacific Ocean - 15_ETSP_OMZ_AT15312 metaG (SPAdes) (version 2) | ecosystem: Environmental > Aquatic > Marine > Oceanic | place: Pacific Ocean | collected... | reverse complement strand
ATTGATTCCACCTCTGTTAAATCCAGCAGGTGCAAACCAAGGCTCCGATGTTCCTTGGGACTTTGCGATTGCTCCAATAGCAGCAACTGATGGAGGAACAATAAGAACATTATTACCACCGTTGGCTGTGTCTGTGATACGAACTGATGGGTAGTAAGTTGCAACATAAGATGAATTGATCAATCTAGTGTTTGCTGTTGAAATAGCATCCGAGGCAGCACCATTTTCTTGTGAAGCAGCCTCAAACTCATGTCGATAGATTCCATCTAAGTCAACAACTGCCATTGCATCTCCACGATCTTCACAGATTTGAATCATGCGGTTTGTGATCGTAGTATCGGTCATTCCGGGCATAGCAATTATTTCGTACTCAACAACTTCTGAATCTGCTACTGTATCAAGTGCTTTTTCAATTGTGTGCTTAACATAGTTAGTGACACTGGTATCGCTTCCACCGATGTGATAATCAGAGAATGGTGATACCTTTTTGATATCAACACCATCGGATCCTCCAACCATTGGAGCACGGTATTGCTTGACACCTAGGTTGAATAGTGATTGAAGTGTATTTCCTGTTCCTTCACCATAACCCATAACTCCTTCGTTGAAGTAGTATAGTCCGTTTGATGCAGCAATTTCTTCCAGTGAGAAAGTAAACGATAGTTCAAACGAGTTACCGGCTGCGGTTACATTGTTTGGAAGAACACGCAAGATGTCTCCATAACTAGCATCGCGATAAGTTGTAGATCCTTGATAGTGTCGAACACCAAACACAGAAGAAGCAGCATAGTTTCCACCTTGGTTTGTGTTTAGACTTGTAAGTCTAAGTGATGGGAAGTTCAAAGACCCTGTAAAGTCTTCAACCAATCCACCTACAAGGTTACTAGCTGGGGCTCCGGAACTTGCAATTCCATTCCCACCTAGAATATAGGGCTCTGTAAATGCTGCACTTGGAGCCGCTGCTTTTGTTTCAACATCAGCGGATCCTGATCTAAAAGACCAACCTTTGTGCTGAAGAGGACCTTCGAATCCAACAGGAAGAGCGAATGAGTCTTCAAGAGTTTGATTGGCAACAGCTGCATCAAGCTCTACATATACATAATCAGATACATTTGCATACTCTCCGCGAACATTATACTTCTTGTTCGTGGCATCCCAATCTAGATACTGATCACCGATCTTTTTAGCGATAAAGTTTTCACTGGTAAGGTCCAAGTTACAGTTAGAAAATCTTTCTAGAATCTGCTTTCCGTTCATAATCTTAACAGTAAATGAAGAGTTAGGGTTTTGAGAGTTTCCTACCCGAAGGTCACCGATCTCTACATGTAGGTTTTTACTTTCCCACTCACCAGCAGAGTGTGCGACAAGGCGAAAAAGCTTCGCGCGAGTTCCACCAACCTTGCGGTTTAAGAAATAACCGGTCTTTGCTTGCTGAGAATCGAACTCATGATATGCCCAGTTTCCTGTCTCTAGTGATCCTTTTTGAAGCGGAAGAAGGACACCATACTGGTCTCCGGTAACAGAACCACCAGATACATCATCTGTGGCTGCTTGCTCAAAAGTTTCTCCAAGCCAATATGATTCATTTGTAGTTCCAAAGTTGTCACTAGCTTCAATCTTCTGTGGATTGGTATTGAATCTATTTCGAATAAAGTCTTCTGCATTCGGGTCAAAAGAAAAACTAATTGAATTACCTTCTCCGGAAGAAGAGGATACAATCATGGTAAACTTTCCACCAGCAGTTGATTCTATCAATTGTGCTGTTGCCTTCTGTCCTGCGTTTCCTAGAGAATCACTTCCACTAAGAAGCAAAGAAGACCCTGTGGCATAAAAGATAGCAGCCAAAGAACCGGTTGGGTTAGTGGTTGCTGATGCAGATGGCATAATGAACAAGCCGTAAGCAGTTGTATTAGCTGCAACGGTGGCCTCGCTCTTTCCGTTTAATTTCCAGCCCACCCTAGTACCAGATGACTGATTTGAATCGGCTTCACCTAGAAGGCGAACCATTGTAACTGGTGTGCTGTTTGCTGCAAGATGAGCTTGTGCTGCATACATTGCATAGGTTGGGACTTTTTTATTCCCTTCTCTCCATACATCCAAATCGGAAGTACCCCTTCCGCTGATTGGATTTCCAAAGATAGCATACAAATCGCTGAGGTTTGTAACTCTTACCGGCTTCATCGCCGGTCCTCTCTCAGTTTGGCCGATTAATAGAGGCCCAACTTCAGTTGCTTCAACAGGAAGCACAGACTCATCAACCTCGTTAAGGACGATATCTGGAGATATGAAATCAAATTTCCTTGGCATTTAAAAACTCCTTAAATAATTCTTATCACAATAAATAGTAGTTCTAATGCTTAAAAGCACTAGTCTTTGTAATCATTGTCTTTTGTCTTATGAGGGATTTTATCACCGACCATAGTCCTTTCACCGGTAAAGACTAATTTTGCTCTATTTTGTCGTCGCGATAAGGTAGGCTTATCCCTAGAATACCCCTCTCCTATTAAATACCCTTGAACTTTTATATCTATTTTTGTTTCAAACATTCTTTCTTCTTCGCCAAGATTTGTTGTGTTGTTATTCATAGACATGTCTTGTTGTATGAAGGCTTCATAGCTATGACCATCTTTTTTGAAAAAGAATGAATTGATTTGACCAGTGGATGTGATGAACGGCTGCATTAAGTCATTCATTTGTTGTTGGTATTCTGTTCTCAGAGTAATGGAATAAGTAACAGCAACATACACAGGTATTGGAGAGTTTAGTGTATCATAAACAACTTCGCTGTTTTCATCTTGCTTTCCTGTTTGTTGGTTACCTTTAGTTATATTATTCTGTCTATTATTTTGAAACTCTCTGGTTCGGTCTTGATTGGTTGATCGTGCAGCAGGAGTTGCACCACCTCTAAAATCATTCTGCTCATAAAGGTGTGCTTGAAAGATTCCTTTGAAATTAGGATCTTTTGTCACGGAAGATCTGTTAACAGTGATAAGGGGAAGGATTAACTTTCCAACTTTGTCTCTGATTCGCTGATCGCTTTTGATTTGCCAAACTCTCTCAGTGCCAAGCCAAAGAACAGGCGCTTTGTAGATTCCTTTATTAGTTTTAGTATGTAGGTTCAAAGTTTCATCAACCCATTCATACATGCCTGTATCAATGGTTTCTAATGATGATGCTAAAAACTTCACTGGTCTTGTCTCACTCTGCATTGAAAACTCCGTCTCTTGCTCTTATACAATCTGCTATAATTTCAAATTGTGTATCGGCTTGACCAAAAAGGTGTTTTGGTTCATTTAATTTTACAATTTCATAAAAGATTTTTCCGTATTTTACAAAATCACCTTCTCGTACAAACAGGTTCTGATCTTCGGTTAATCTTCTTTTGTGAAACATTATCTTTAAACCAGTCTTTTTATCAAGTGCCAAGTTGTCAACAAAATTTGTTTCAACACCTTGATATTCAACTCTTGCAAATACACGAACTGGTGGGAGAAATGTTTTTTCAATTGCTTCTCCATATAAAGGATGAAAATTGGTATGGTCAATGTCAATCGGAAAGTAAAGAAGCTGTTGTCCAACAACTCGCTCAATAATTTCATCATTAACTTGTTTTACAAGATTCTTTTCTTTCTCTCCGAAGAACATCGGCGGGGGAGGAGAATCTGGTTTTGACCACTTATTATCATCTGACATTCTATTACCTTCTTATTTTTATTTTTACTGTTCTTTGGGGTCTTGTATTCGCCTCTGCGAGTAATTCGTTTTTCAGCTTGTTTGCCACATAAGATTCAATTTGTTCGCGTATTTCTTCTTCGGCGCTGTCTACAAGCATCTTTGCTGCCTCCATTGCAGTGGAGCCGTCTTCTCTCTGTATACGAAATTCAATGTCCAAAGTGATATCATCTTCTTCCTTGATTGCTTCTTTTGTAAACTCACCGTCAAATTCAATAGTAGCATCCAAAGCATCAAAAACACCCAGCTCTTTAACTTCACCCAGTAGCTCAATGGCTCTGGCTATTATTCTTGGATCTATATTTTCATCATCAAATTGATCACCAAGGGCAGCTTTCAAGATCTCATCCGGATAGATGGATATGTCTCCGCTAGAAGAAAACTTTGCTTCACCGAGAACCTCTCCCATAATAAGATCATCTTCCCACTCAAGCTCTTCAACTTCCCAGATGCCTCTTTCTTCTGTATTAAGGTTAACCAAGTGATGAACCGAATAGTTTTCACCCTCAAATACACCTTCCTTTTCAGCATAAGCTTCAATATAGGCTGGGAGTCCGTCCGACATCTCATCAGACGATGCAAAAATAGCGGTTAAGTTTTTGCCATGATGAAGGGCGGAATCTATTTCTCCTTCAATCTCATGAGGATCAATCCACTCAACACCAATAAGGTCATTTGCTTTTTCTCCATCCCACTCTAATACAATTCTAAACACATCTTCACCATCAGGTACCAAATCCTGTACAACCCTTGGAGAAGGAATCTCATAATAAAGATCTTCAGCCATCTCTAATGCTTCTTCAATTTCACCCATCAGATTACGAATTGTTTTTCCTTGCCTTAACTTACCTTGTATTGTTATAGCCATGGTAACGGTCATCATAATCCAAACATCTTCTGGTCCGTGCTCTTCCACATCAAAGCCAAAATCTATGTTTAGGTCTCCACTACGATAAGCAACTGCTTCCTCAACCTCGGTCATCATAAGTTGTATTCTTTCATAACTGCTGCCAAGTTCTTGTGATAGCGATGCTTCTAAATCATCATCATAATTGACTGATCCGAGACCTGTCAGCGACTTTCCGGAAACACCATTAAGAAAACTAATAATGGAAAACTCTGCTCCGAAACCACTGTCTTCATAGCTCCCACCAAATCTGGTGAACTTATCATAATCAACGGTGTCGCCTTCAAGCTCAATAATTTTATTGGCTTCTTCCTTTTGTGCTTCTTCTGTTACATTGTAAAGATGTTCAATAAAACCCGGAACTTTATCTCCATAGATCTTACCTTGAGGAACAGCGAGTCCTATTTGTTCGCTTTCATTTCTGTAGGATAGGTTCTTTACTCTTATTCTTGCTTCTGGTCTGATCCCGTCAACACTTCTATCCGGATCTGCGAACAGTTCATCATCCTCGTATTTATCTATTCCCGCCTGTGTCGGCTCAACTCCAGCATCCTTGAAAAACTCTTCCGAAATTGCATATGCTATCATGCCATTAGCATGAGCCTCAGCCAGAGCACAAATGTTGTATTCGTCGTATTCTGTCATGTGTTTCTTAGAAGGAGGCATGTGGCACGACTGCAACCCTTCATGATCTGACATTCTGAACACATCAATTGGATGTCTTGAGAGAACCATGTAATACTTCTCGTTAAAATACTTCTCGTAGTTCTTTGATATATCTTCTCTATTCTTTGCAAGAAATTCAGCATTCTTTTTCATTTTTGCGGCGGACTTCTTTAGCATAGATTCTCTTCGCGACCAAGTCATAACCATTCCAAGAAAGTATGGAGCCTGATCTGGATCGGAAACGATTGACTGAAACGGATAGCTCTCTCCGCCGGTTGGTTTCATGTTTGCAGCAGGTTGTCCGAAGAATTTGTTAAAACCCTTATCAAATGACATAATCATTTTTTTCTGCTTGGTCTTATCTTCGGTTTTGTTCAGTGCCTTAACTTTATCACCGATAGTATTAAGCTGTGTGATTATGTTATTGATGAGCTTAATGAGTTTGACTTCTTCAATTCTTTCAACATCAACCATTTCACCTTCAACATTTTTTCGTGTTCTTATGGTTTTGCGAGCCTTGAAGTTTTTAAAATCCACTTCCCAGCCATGAGTAGACAGAATGGTTGTTAATTCAGAAAGAGGCCCCTCATCAGGAGCGGTGAATTCAGAAATAAGACGATACCTGTTTCCAAAGATATTGGAAAACAGATAGTCCTCAACAGGAACATCAAGTGCATCCTGCAAGTGTGAAATTTCTTCCTCTTCAGCCTCGGAGATATATCTTCTCCAGTTTTCAAATAAATTGTTCATTGTTTATCCTACAAAAATTTTAAGTGGAGACATGTTGACAATGGCTTGTTGGTTTTCAACCATGTTTTTATCTGTCTCAATAAGTTTATTATATAAAGTCTCATCAAGAACTTTAGATAACTCTTCTCTTAGAGTCGCTTGTTCTTCTTTTGCCTGACCAAGAAGATCGGAAGCATTAAGACTAATGCTATCGCCGGGAATGGGAACTTGCCCACCAAATTTGCCTCTAATCTGCCCAAGGGTTTCTTTGGACAATGCCAAGGCAAATCTTCTAATCCATTGCTTTCCAATTGAATTGATAGATTCATAAGAAATGTTCTCAAATGGAATATTGTTTAAATTATTCACTCCATTTTGCCCCGACTCTGTATCGTCAGAAAATGGAGAATTTGTCTCAATAGTAAACCTAAACCAGAACTTTTCTGGTGATACCGACTGCGGTATCGGGTACAACCTCAGCTTATTATTAATAACCTCGTAAGAATAGTGTGAAGTCCTTGTATAAAGGTGGTCTTCATATGAGATTGCCTGAAGCTTGTTTTGCCATGCTGGTATTACTTGGAACGTAGAGGTATCAGAGTATTGTCCATAATTGTGAAAATCACCAACAACATTGAGCCCACCATAATATCCGTAAAATCTCCACATCTGTCTCGGACTTACATAATAAACTTGTCTAATTTTAATTCTTTTATCACCAACTAAGTCAGCATAGGGTACACCACCAGCAGCAGAAGAAGCACTTACAATGCTTTGTAAATCGTAATCCTGCTGGTCTGCAACGGTTGTTATAGAAGCACTATAGATTGATTCAGTTCCGCCGACTCCTGCCTCTGTTGCAAATTTATCGCCCATCTTAAAAGCGTAATCAAATGTCAATTTAGGATATTTAAGAGCAACGCCTGTCCCAGCTGTAACTTCACCTTTGTGATCAAATGAAGCAGTAGCAGTTCCCAAAGCTGAACCCAATGCATTCTTTGACTGATGGGTGTTTACTATATAGGAATATTCCAATACCGCATCTTCGTATGCTGCATAAATGTTTTGCTCTGTCAATTCAATATCTAAAACATCGCCACCAAGTCTCTTATATGTAAAAGCAACTTGAGCCATGGCGCCTGTTATAAATTGTGATGAGGCCGAATAGACTCCGAGTGGAAGAGCAGATACAACATTATCTGTAGATCCTGTGCTTGGCAGGATGATTGCTGAAGTTGTTGAAGTTGGTGTTAAGGTTGGTAATGCCATTTAATGATCCTCTAATCCTAATAAGTAGTTTTAGAAGAAAGAAAACCCCCGACACTCAAGTGTCGAGGGAGAAACTGGGGAGGATCTTTTTTTATTTTTTTTATTCCTCTTTGGCTTTAGATTTTCTTTTTGCAGCAGCGGCTTTTCTTTTTGCAGCCTCTGCCTTCTTTTTGGCTTCATCAGCAGCTTTTCTTCTTGCAGCCTCTTCGGCAGCTTTTCTCTTGGCAGCTTCAGCTTCTCGCTTTTGACGAGCTGCTTCTTCCCTTGCCTTTTCAGCAGCGAGTGCATTTGCTTCTGCTTGTGCTTTTCTTGCTGCTTCTTGTTGTCTTTTTACAAAAAGTCTTTTTTGCTTGGGTTTCATCTAAAATCTCCTATGACTATCAATAAATAGTGATTTAAATAGAAAAAGCCCCAAGTCCGAAGACAAGGGGCCTTAACTGTGAATGGTCTAATCTAAAAGATTATGCGCCACTTTCACCAAGAAGTCCACGAACGATAACAAGACCGTACATATCAGGACGAACCATCTTCTTAGCATAACGAGTCATTACACCCTTGCGAGGTACAAAGTCTTCAACCCCAAAGATAGTTGGAGTTACTTGTAGTGGTACGTATGGAGCATAAACATATCCGCTTTCGAGGAATGAGCTTCCTTTACGTCCAACAAGAACAGCATTACGTGGGAAGTAAGGATCAACGATAACATCAAACTTACGACTGAGTGATCCAACTTTAACAGCACCAATATCACCTTTGTCAGCGTCAGCAGTTACGTTTGCACGGAACCCAGCGGTGAATTCAAGGATGTTAGCAACTTCAGGAGAAACTACAACATAGTTGGCTCCACCGCGAAGTGTCTTACGATGAATCTGTGCAGAAACATCATTAATGGTTTCGATAAGAGTCTCGTACCATTCGCTAACAGTTCCGGTGAAATCAGGAGCAACAGCAGAAGCACCAATCTCAGCACCGGTCTCGCGATTGACAAACATTCCGGGAGAACGAGCCCAGTAATATGTTGCAGCAGTTGCACCATTTACAAGGTCCGCAAGAATCTCACGATCAATCTCAAGAGCAATTTGCTCAGAGAGGATTGAAGTCAATTCTACCTCAGCATCCAAGTTGTGATAAGCATTTAAGTCTTGTCCCAATTCAGGAGTCCACTTAGCTTTCAACTTCTTGGTTGTTGCTGTGATAGCGATACTATCTACTTTGATATCGATCTCTGGTATGTTTGCATTGTTTTCAAGAGCAAAAGCGTCTGCCGCAACTGCACCAGCAGCTAAACCAGCTGTTGAGTAAGTGTCAATTTTTTCATAAGAACCAGCACCATGATCATGAGCACCAATGGTTGCAGCAGCAAGGGTTGTGCTATGTACATAAAAACAGATGATTTTATCTGAATTGTTAGCATCAACCTGTGTCAAACGACGAACCTGAGTTCCAACAAGACCAACAGTAGCCCCGGAAAGAGGAAGAATGATTTGTGAGAGATGATCCGAATTAAAATCAGCAACACCACTAAAATCATAAGCCTGAGCTAAAATATAAGATCCGCTGTGTTCGTCCATGAGATCTGCATCCCAATCGATTAAATTTCCAAATAAAGAATCATCAGCAACCATAGTGCCAACTATTGTAGCACCATTAGGGGCCGTAGCTAAGGTAGCGCCATTAGCAGCTAGTGTCACAGCTGATTGTGGAAGAGCTGAAGCAGCTAATGAGCCAGTTGGAGAAGCATATGCAGATGAAAATCCGTAAGGTTGCTTGTCTAACTGAGCAGAGTTCAAAGAAACACCAGTTGCGATGTCAGAACCGACAGCACCCTGTCCGTAGATAGAATCACCGGTTTCTTGTCCAAGACGATCACGGTCGAAAGTGAAGTCAAGGAAGAAGATAAGACCGCTTGGAAGACTCATAGGCTGAACGCTTACAAGATCATTAGCGATAAGTCCGGCGAATACACGACGAACGATAGGAAAAGCAACAGCAGCAAAACCTTCAACGTCACCACCAGCCATGGCAGAGCTTTCACGAAGAAGTTCTTTTGCTTGGTTTTCCAGAAGACGAGACATTGTCGCCTTTTGATGTTGGGTCTCAAGACCCTCAAGAAGTCCGGTAGACTCCCATTTGTTAAGAAGAGCATGTCCTTCCGCTTTCATGTCGCGGTTAACAATACCTTCTGATAATTTTTCAATTATAGACATTTGTATACCTCCTTAATTGTATTTATTTAGTCTATGCCAGCAAGCTTTCTCATTCGACCAGCGAAATCGAGGGTCTCATTGAGTTCTTGCTGCTTTCTACGTGGCAACACATGAGAAAGGTTAGACTTTCTATTTACAGACTCACTGAGTGATTGAGGGCCTTTTTGTGCGGCACCCACTACAGTTTCTTTAAGAGTCTCTGCGATTGTCTTCGCTTCTTCTATTGTTTTTGCCTTAGCGACGGCTTCGACAATTTTTGTTTTTTGTCGCTCATTCAAGGAGGCGTCACTTAATATTCTATTCGAATATAACAATCGTGCATTCATCACAAGGGCTTCCTCAAGCTTGTCCTTCATGTCAGTGACTACATTGTGGAGCTTATCTTGTGTTGTTTGGTACGATAAAATGGTATCATTTAGCTCACCGATCTGCTTTTCAAGTTCGGCTGCTTTTTCTTTGTATTCTGTTGATTGCTTTGCTGCTAGTTCAAGCTCGGCGTCATAGCTACGAGTCCCAGCATCAGTTGTTACCCAACCGTGCTTTTCTTCACCGGTATCTACAACAAGTGCTTCGTCAATAGCATCTTCGCTAATCATCGAAATTAATTCTTCAATTAGAGCATCTTCTAAATTTACATCTTCTTGCAGTGCTTCTTCTTCAAACCCGCCACCTTCGTCTGGTGACTCAAGCCCAAGAGAACCAACCAAAGAATCGATGTCTTCAGGTTCTTCTCCGGCAGCATCAGGCTGAGCTTCTACTGCGTTTTTTAAATTTTCTAAATCCAATTGGAAATCTTCTGGATCGAATTCGAATTCCATGGTCATTTCGACAGGCTCTTCGCCTGAAGCGCCCGGATCTGCTGCATAAGGAATTTCATAACCACCGGTGGCCGCAGCTTCTGGTGCTATTGATTCTTCTTCGGTTATGACTTGCTTTGTCTCACCTTCTAAAATTGATTCAACAGCAGCCTTAATTTCTGGGGCATACTTGTCAATCACTGACTGTTCGGCATTTTTAAGGGCCGCTTCTCGAAGTGTCTGGGCATCAACGATGGCTTGATCTAACATAGATGACATTAAATTCTCTCCTAAGTAATAGTTTATCACAATAAATAGTGATTGTAGAGAGAAAAGGCAGAACCATTGTTTAAGCGTGGGAAGCTATACGAAAAATGAACCAGATTCAGATGTATATATATCGGACAATTGTTGGTCTGACAGTGTCGTATTGTAAAATTTCATGAGGCCAATTTGTCCTTCATAATCGTCACTAACTGTTGATCCATCTGTTTCCATTCCAATATAAAGTTTGTCACTATCAGCAAACGCTGTGTTATTTATTGTATAAGTATTTGTGCCGGATGCTGGTTGGCCATCAATGTACATTTTTGCTTTGCGTGTAGTATCATTATAAGCCATGGCAACATGGTACCAAGTGTCCTGTGCTATTGTGTCGCTGCAAACCCTATTTGGACCAGAGAAGCCAAGTTTTCTATTTTTAATATTGAATCCCCACCGGTGACTATTACCACTGTTATAATTTCTAAATACAATAACTTCTCTTGCTGTGGTGTTGCTTGTTCTCCGAATAAAACAAGTAAGGGTGAAATGTTCTGGATTGTGGCCAATTAGCTCATCAGCAAAATCACTTATGTCAGCATAATCGTTGGTACCATCTAGTGAAAGGACGTTCATGTTGACACCAGAGAATGAACCGGTTGTTGCATTATTATATAACACAATATCTGTGTCTGATTCATTAAAATTATAAATCTTCATTGGAGTCGGAAGACTGGGGCCTTCTTCACCACCTGAAGGGGTTGTGAGCCCATCTAATTTTATAATGTTGTCTCCGGATATACCATTTATTCTTTCTATGTTTTCTCCGGAGATATTTAATACTTTGGAATAATCTGCCATTATAGTTCAATCCATGTGGACGATGGGTTAAAATAAATTACATTGGACGTGTTCGTACAATACCCAACAATTCTTACATAATCTCCGGTTCCACTTGGAGCCGTCGTATCCATACCACCAGCGGTTGTACTAACAAACACTGCCTTTCCACCAGAGAAGTTTGAAAGATAAGTAGCAGCATCAAAAAACCCTCGCAACAACAAACCATCTGATGTTGGACTAGAGCCCAATGCTATGCCTAATAACTGATCAGCACCAGTAGCCGGAGCGTCTGCGTCAACTTCAGCCCAAGCAGCCCCATTAAGATAATAGAGCTTTCCAGCTGTTAAAGAACCAGAACCAAACTTAACCACTTCTCCTGCTCCTGTATCATCATTAAGGTTAGAGGGGTCTGTTCCAAGCTCTTCAAGTGTTCTTATTCCTCTTGTAAATCCATATGACATAATTGTTTCTCCTGTGATAAATAGAAAATAAAAAAGAAAAAAGGCCGACAAAAGCCGGCCTTTATAAATGAACTTAGTTAAAGTTCTGATCAAGGATCAGAAGATAACAAGTGTATCAGCAGCAACATAAACAAGCTGAATAGCAGCATTGTTTGATTCTAGAACAAGGTTCTCTGTAGAGCCGTCAATTTCTTGACTTCCAGCTTGAGCAATTGTAAGCGGCTGATCAGCAGCATTACCATAAGCCTTGATAAGGATGGTATCACCAACAGCCAAACCAGCAGAAGCAGGAAGAGTCCAAGTGCGACTTGCAGTAGCAGCCTCAGAAGGAGCATTCAACCCAACTGCAAGAGTAGCAGCCTCATCTCCGATGGTATTGATAGCATAAGAACCACCACCAATATAAGTCTTTATGCGAGACATTGTAACCTTACGGTTTGTTCCGCTAGCGCCATCATCAACAAGAAAAAGATCAGCATTGACAAGAGCAGCACCGATGTCAGTAGCACCATCGATATCGATAGCAGAAACATCAACCTTGTTAGCAGTTGTAATCTGGTTCAACTTGCTGTCAGCAATTGATCCATTCAACATTGCGTTGGTTACACCAGAAGCCTTGATTCTAAGAGCATCAGAATTCAATTCAATAGAACTGCCATCAACACCGATTGCCAGAACACCAGCTGAAGCAGCAAGACCGTCACCAGCGATAGCAGTAGCATAATCAGCCAATGACTCAACTTTATATCCACCAGTAGCACCACCATCACAGAACATGAAATGGTCAGCAGAAACATCAACAACATCAGCACTTCTTGCAGAAGCATCAGCGATAGCATTGATTTCCGCAGGAGTAGCAGCAATAGCAGTAGTTGAAGCAGCTTCAAGAACTGGAAGGAAGTAAGTTCCAGCAGACATTGCAGGAAGGTTGATTGTAGCATCAGCAGTAGGGTCTACAACACCGAGAACTGTTTCATTAGCATCTGGGGTACTACCCTCAAACGTAAATGAGCTTGTGATCTCAATAGTTGCTGAATTAACAGAAGTAACAGAACCATTAACTGTAAGGTTACCACCAACAATAACACCACCAGTAAATGTTGCAACATCATCAGCCTGTGAGCCGATAGTAAATCCTCCACCCATGTCTACGTTTAACATAGTAGGTGCAGTGATAGTACCACCAAGAGAAACAGAAGTTCCGGCGATAGTCATAGCACTGTTGCTAAGCTTTGCATTAGCAATAGAACCTGCCAACATGGCATTAGTAACACCAAGTGCTTTGATTCGGAGTGAATCAGAGTTAGTTTCGATTGAAGAATCATCAACCTGTACTGCAAGAACACCAGAAGAAGCCGCAAGAGCATCTCCAGCAACAGCAGTCATGATATCAGCGATTGATTCTTTCTTAGAACTATCATCAGTAGCATCAAGAATAGCGATGCTATCAGCAGCAACATCAACAACAGCAGCTGCAAGATCATCAAGATCAAGCTGAAGGTTAGAAACAGCAGCTGAACCATTATAGGAGGAGAAATTAACACCTCCATTTGCTGCTTTTGAAAGTGAATTCAAGTCAGCACCAAGAGCAATACCAGAGATGGTAGAGTTGCTAAGCTTAGTGTTGGTAATCGAACCTGCAAGCATAGCATTAGTAACACCAAGTGCCTTAACACGAAGGTTGTCACCATTGGTCTCAATAGAACTATCATCAACACCAACAGCAAGAGCACCACCAGAAGCAGAAAGTCCATCACCAGCCATACCTGATGCCAATTCTACAAAAGAACCGGTGTGGTGAGAATCTTCAGATGCATCATAGAAAAGAAACTTATCAGAAGCAACTGCAAAAGCAGCATCTGCTGTAAGACTTGTAAGATCGATCTGAAGATCGTTAACAGCAGCAGAACCATTGTAAGCAGAACCAGCAAGACCACCAGTAGCAGCCGCAGAGAAATTGTTAAGGTTTCCACCGAGAGCAATACCAGAAATGGTAGAGTTAGTAAGCTTTGCATTAGTAATTGAACCAGCAAGCATAGAATTGGTGATACCTGATGCTTTAACACGAATGTTTGAAGCAGCAGATCCGTTGAAATCAGTTCCAGAACTAAATTCGATTGAGCTATTATCAACAGAGAGAGAATCAAGGTTTGCACCAAGAGCCTTTCCTGAGATAGTAGAGTTAGCAAGTTTACTGTTCGCAATTGAACCAGCTAACATAGCATTAGTAACACCAAGTGCTTTGACTCTAAGAACATCTGCATTGGTCTCAATAGATGAATCATCAACACCAACAGCAAGAGATACCGAACCGCCTAAAGAAACAGAACCTCCACCAGAAAGTCCGTCACCAGCAGTAACAGTAACTGCACTGTTAGTAAGCTTTGCATTAGTAACACCAGAATCTTTGATACGAAGTGAATCAGAATTGATCTCAATGGTACTGTCATCAACAGTAACAGAAAGAACACCGTTTGAGTGTGCAAGTCCGTTACCAGCAACAGCAGCTTCCAAACGGATTCCGGTAGCGCCATTGAATTCAAGTCCACCATTGCCATCAAGAACAACCTGAAGATTGCTGACAGCAGCAGAACCATTGTAAGAACTCATAGAGAGTCCTTTGTCAGCAGTAACAGAAAGAGAGTCAAGGGCTGCACCAAGAGTCTTTCCTGAGATAGTAGTAGCAGCGAGTTTCGCAATTGGAATCTCACCAGCGTCGATTTGAGCGACGATATTGGCAGCGGTAGTATCGTCAACATCTGTTGCGACAAGGCCGTCCTCCGCCTTAATGGAACCACTGAGTACAGCAGCTCCTAATTGAAATTTATAAGCCATAAATAAATCCTCCATAGATTAAAAATAGGCAAAGATAACTTTGCCATATAGGCTGGGGGCTTGAAGCTCAAGTAGCTCCAGCCCCTCGGTCATAAGTAGTTTTGTCTATTAGTAAATGAAGAACTTGTCAGAACCATTAGAATAAATATTTACTGCTGCATATGGAGATTCTAAAACTATTGAGGTTGAACCGTCAATCTGGTCTGCTCCACTGGTTTTAATGACTATGTTGTTCGTATCTGCATTGCCTGCTTCATCTTTGATTGTAAAATACTGTCCATTTACAAAACCCGAAGCAGCTGGCAATCTTATATCTAATTCAGCAGAAGCAGAAACTCCCAAAATTTTATCTGAAATGGAGGAGGTTACCGTTGCTGTTACTGTTGTTCTCTGATAAGCAATCGCTGATACGTTGACAGTAACAGCCCCAGCAACATTACTTGTGCTCACACCAGAACCAACAAAATCCAAAGAGGTTGCGCTGGTTGTGATGGTTGACCCCTCATCCTTTATGGTTATATTGCCGGCTTCATCGGAGATATTGGAAATCTTTTCATCCAGATACTTTCCTACATAAAGATAAGCCGAAGCAGAGACAGGAATTGTAGATGAGTTATAATCTTGAATAAAAATTACACCAGAATAATAATCTACTTGCCAATCAACCGAGTCTCCGGATGTAATTTCATTGACATCTGATACGGCTCCTTTATATAATTTTAAGAAATATCTATTAGGACTGGCATTAGAAATCAAGGGAGGAACAAGCTGTAGACCTCCCCGTGAATCATAAATCCTTTTTGAATTTACAAAGGATCCTGTTGATCTGTTTGGGTTCGATGAAGTTGTTTCATAATTCGATGGCAGTTTTAGATAATACCCATGAGCACCACTTGTAGAAGCCTCGTCACCACCACCGCCGGAAACATTAGCATCATAAACAGTATCAGAAATCGCGACAACATCTAGGAGAACCCTCTCCACCGTAGCTGGAGAGCCAGCAGAGGCAGAATACAAAGTATAAAAATCCGTTCCCGGATCATTTGGGAGAGACTCAGCAAAGATACCTTCAGAAGGTAATGATACATTCGATGGTATAGATTCATTAACATCGCCCTTTAAGTTCGAGGTATGAGCTTTCCCTAGCAGCTTTTTAGCTGCAAATTGAGTTGATGTTAAATTGGTTTTTCCTGTGCTCATTTTTTACCTAGTAAGTTATTTCTATTCTAGACAGATAGCCCGTCCAGTCCTTATGTGCTGAAATTTTAACAATAAAATATTGGTCGTCACGAATTTGACTTTGTTGCAGCTGTATTCCTATTGCTGCTCCTCCGTCGGCATCTTGATCAAGTCCACTTCCTCCGCCACTGTAGATACCCACGCCATCAGATGTTGGTTGGACTCCTGCGGAATATGGCTTTACACAATCACTCCATGCGGTTGAAGTATCATCCAAGCCACTGAAACTAGGGTCGTACGGAACTTTAAGTTCAACATTTATGTTTTTATTCGCCCCAAGCGTTCCTGTATAAAAAGCACCAGATTTGGAAACTATTGTGGCATCTCCGTGTACTGTGACAGTAAAGGTTGCTTTTGATAGTCCCGTTTCATTTCTGAAGTACCGGTAGATAGTTCTCACATCATTAGAGACTGTAGAATAATTTGGATTACCAGAAGGTGCTTGTAAAGACCCACCATCAGCAACATTTCTCGTATCACCGGAATCTCCTATATTTAATGGAGATAGTACATACCCGTTAACAGTTACTAATCCATCAGCATGTTCTGGGTATGTTCCTGTATCATTGACAGAATAAGTGGAGTCCCAAGAATTTCCACTGTTAGTTACTGCTGCTTGATTAGCATAGTTTCCGGAAACGATACGATAATCTTCAGTATTAAAATACTCATCTGTATTGAGGTTTGTGCTTCCGATAGAACCAGAATAAACCATAAAAGAGTTCTTGGATAAAGTAGTTGTGGATAAATTGCTCTTAAGAGGGTGTAAAACTTGTGAATCAACTGATACATTGTAGGAGGTGAATAAGCTAAGATCGTCTGAAATTGATGTTAAAGAATCAAACAATACAGTTCCTGTGACTTGTAAGTCTTGTTGTTCACAATTTGCAGAATTATTTAGACTTGGTAGATCTGCTGAGGAAACTGCTGAATCAAATGTGCTTACTCCTGTTCCTGCCATTCTTATGTTAGAAATTGAACAATTCGTGGTCGTTGGAAACGAAACTGCAGTTCCATTTTGGTAAACATTTCTGTAGACATTAGAAGCTGCATAAGTGTAGCTGCCGCTAGGTCTTGATGCAAAATAAGCAATTCCGGATTGGTAATAAGTTGTCGGATGGTTGAAGTTTGAAATTGAGACTGAACTATCTGCAAGTGCATTAGAATCATTATCTACAACCCACTGTACATAATTGGTGACCTGATCAACTCCGCTAATTCTATGAAGTATTCTCATATGGTTCCACCCAATGTTCTGATCAGTAGCTGCTATTTGATAATCACCTGTCCTATATGGCTTGCTATAATCTGGAATTGAATCTGTTGTTGTTGAGAAACTAACTGCTGAAACACTAAGCTGTGATCCATTGCCATTTGCACTGGATGTTGCATCGAGTGTTGTGACAAGTGACATTTCGTGTATTTCTGAACCGTTTACCTCTAGGACTAATGAACCAGCATATGCATTTTTAAATGAATTAGCAGAGTAATTAGATCCATTCGAACCCACATCTTCATTAAGTTGTCCGTCTACTGTACCTCTGTTAGAGAATACACCCCTAAGATCTGCTGAGTCGTACTGAAAAATACCATTGGAATTCACATCAGATAGAGAAATAGCAGAACCAGTAGCAACGCTATACCCAGAAATGTCATTTGATGTTCCAAAAGAAAGCTTGGCGGTTGTTCCAATGTCGTTTACATCAACATCATCAAGTACAGGAGCCTCAGTAGGAGCCGAAGCATCAGATGCTCCTAGCTGGAAGGTAAGGTCATCAATGTATCCACCCCAATCTGCTCGAGCGGTTATTTTTAATACAACATATTCTCCGTTCGCAACAGCAGCGGTTCCAAATGTTATGCAATGAACTCCTTGGACAGTGGATGTGGATTGTATGTTCGCATTATCATCTGCTCCATTTACCAAGGCACCATCGCCATCAGCCACACTGCCGTACACAAAGTTTTTACCGGCATGTAAAAATCCAGTCTGATCGGGCAACTTTATGTGAATATCAATGTCATTGGCATCTGCTATAGGATCTTCTCTAACATTTGAAAGACTCTTATTCATACTGATCTTCAGGTCACTAACAGAAGCACCAGATGTGTTCTGTATCTTTCTATAAAATGTTCTATAACCAGCAACACCAGAGTAATTTGGCTGGCCTGTCTCAACATTAGCTAAAGAAGAAAAGTTTCCATTTGCCGCCACTGCGCTGGATTTTGGGCTGTAGAGTCTTCGGTTATAAAAGAGAAGACCATCTTCATGCCCAGAAGCACCAGAAGAGGTCATGTGATTTTGTGAGTTCCAAGTAGCTGCACCAGCAGTTACGGCTGCTTGATTTGCATATGAACCAGAGGTTATTCTAAAATTTTCATCTTCAAATGTTTCTGATAGATTTGAATTAGCATCAGAAGCACCATCAATTAACATACCTGTTATAGAAACAGACCCTGCATTTGATAGATTGCTCTTTAATGGGTGAGTAGCGGATAAATCTGCTTGTATTGTTCCATTTAAAAGATAATTTGAATCGTATACCACACTTGCCGTGATGGGAAGTATTTTCGTTTCGTCCTCTCCAACGCCCAATGTGCTAACAGATTGTGCTGCTGGGGTTGAGGCATTCGTTGTGGAAAAAGTTATTGTATTTGAAGTTGACGGGTAAACATTTCTATACATGTTTGCGATGTCTGCTTTATAGCTTGCTGTCAATCCTGTGTTATATTGAACACCTGAGACGTACTTAGAACCAGTCAGAGTAATGTTCTCGATTCTAGAATTTGAAACAGATAATGCTTGTGCTGCTCCGTCGGGATCATTAATCCATTCTATGTAGTTAGAATCGAAATCAGTAGAGCCATAAGTGTGTATGACCCTCAGATAGTTCCATCCTTTCTTTTGATCATCTGCTTCGATTTTATACTTGGCAGTTCTATATTTGAAAATGATCCACTCTGCTCCATTGCCATCAATTGAAGATGAGGCGATTGAAACGCTCAAAAAACCAGAGCCGCTTGTGTATGAAGTTGCCGAACCAGTTGCAGGTTGTCCGGCTCCTGTGAAGCTATTAAGCACTACGGAATGGATAACTGTTCCGTTTAGTTCCAGCTTCAGAGTTCCGGAATCTCCATTGCCAAATGCCCCAGAGGCATATGTTAGGTTGCTATTTGTATAATTTGGTGCTACATCATAATTGATAAATCCTGTCAGCTCTTGTGCATTGTATACGCCCAATCTAAAGTTAGAACCACTGGTTTCTGATGAGTAGGCGTTGTTTCTAGAGATCGCCGCAAAACCAGCATTTGTTGAAGAAGCAGTATAATCAGTAATTATATTTGATCCATCAAAAGATAGCTTGGCAGATACACCAGCTGATTGGTCATAGTTTATCGAGCGAACATTTGGAGCTGGTGTGGGCGCAATGATCTTCAGTACTTCATTAAATCTGTCAACTGTTGTTCCAACATAAGTAGCAGCTGTAAAGTCTGTGAATAAACCATCAGTATAACTTCCATCTTCGGCTGGGCCAATCAGTGCATTCGCATCACCAGAACCAACATCTTCCCACGTTCCAGCACTATTTTTAAACTGCAGTGTTCCACTATTGTCTCTCATACCATAGCCATCAGAGCCTGTTATACCTCCAAAGTTTAAGTATTTTGATGCACCTAGGGCCGCTCCATCTTTCATGTAGAGAGCAGCACCTGTGACCTCTAATCTATAAGAAGAGGTTGAATAACCAAGCATAACTGAGCCAGATTCATTTCTTGCAGATGCAGTTAGAGCATTAGTCTTATAATAGTTTGTATAGCCATCAGCCTTTTGCCCCCATCGTATGTATCTATCGTCGTGAATGTAAACATCACCCCAACGAGTATTCGGGTGACCCAAGGTCATGTCTTGTGCAGCGAAGCTGCCACCACTAACCGATGTGAGGTTTATCGGAAAAGGGTAAATTGAACCATACACGCCAATGCCGCGATTAACTCCGTATCGGTTATCTTGCCCAGCATTCGCCCAGCTACCTACTAAAAGAGTATTAAATACATCTGCTGCATAATTGTCATTGTTTGCATCGTACAGTGGACTGGTGTTATGGATAATTGGATACTTGGATCCTGATTCGTTTGCTAAAGAAGAGCTATAAACCGAGTGATACTTATAATCTTTATCTATGTTCGCCTCTAGAGTGCCGATTCTAAATAAAGTAGAATGCCTTCGAAGGTCCGTGTCTGCAATTAAATGAACTGCATCATAATTGCTCAATGTGTATTCACTAGCAGAACCAGTATTTGATCCGGTCAATACCGGTATCTCTGCTCTAAATTGAATTTGCCCAGTTCTATACCTTGAATTTGAATGTTTCCTGTTTAAAAAGAAGATGTGTTCTGATGCTGGGACATCGTTCAAGTTTCTTAGGTCAATGGCAGGGTTTGAAAAAGGAAGAGCATTCTTATTACTCATTATTATTTCTGGTGCGGGTTCTGTTGTCGGGCTTCCACTTGTTCCATCTGAACCTGTGAGCGAAGACATAACAATTCGACCGGCACCTTCTAAAAACAATCCATGATTATCGTACGATGATGAAATGATAACCGATCCGACGAATTTACCATCTTGAATGGTTAGTTCGCTCTCTGGTGCGACATCATCATCCAAATCTGTTCTTGGAAACTTTAATGGGGCAAATATATTAATAGGAGATGCACCAAAGATTCCACCCTGCAAAGATACTGGATCGTTAAAAACAGCGGAACCAGAAACTACAAGGGCTGGGTTTCTTGCTCTCACAAAACTCACGTCGGCTGGATCGGCTGCGTTCAACAAGCCCCTATGTACGGCATTAGATGATGTTAGGTAGGTTGATCCGCTAAGATAAATCAAAGCAGAGTCAGAAGCACCAGTTACGAATGTTGTTCCGACAAGAGTATGAATGTCGTCTGTTGAATCTCCAAATGAAGTAGATCCTGTGGAGGAAATGTTGACAATATTTCTGTTTGTAACATCAACGATCAGTTCATTAGCATAGATTGAACCAGATACTTGCAAAGATCCGCTTAGAGTCAAGGTGTCTAATGATTCATCGTAGACAAGCTTTTGTGAACCAGAGAGTGCCCCAGCTCCGTCGTTATATTGTACAGACCCACCAACACCTTTTGCAAGTTTGCCTTTTACATTAGCCCATCCAAATTCCGCCATTACTCATCTACCCCTGATCCTGTGTGTTGATACATTTTACTAACTGAAATATTAGTCAGATCTGCGGACAAGCTAAAGTCGCAATCACCACCATCAGCTGATAAATAAATTTCTTTTGATTTTATGTTCATCTCTATTGTTTCATCTGCGGAGGATAGTTCCCAATAATGCCTATTGTTGGCAACATTTGGAAGAGAACCGGTTGATCTAAAGTGAACTCTTAAATTCCCACCAGCAGAACCACCTGAAGTGTCTGTTCTGGCTGTGAATGTTTCATTTGCAGAAAAAGTTAGAATCTTGTTATTACCACCAGTTCCATTTGCAGTAGCAGTTATTCCAATGACCGAGCTATTGGCATTTGGAGTTGCGATATTGAATGTTCCAAAGTTTGTCGTTGTGTTGAAAGCATTTGTAACAGCAGTGTAGAACTCTGATTGTGTATGTCTCTCAATTGGAATACCTTGTACAACGGTGACATTGGCGGCAAAGTTTGCCGCTCCTGTTAAAGTGGTGCCTTCATTGGAATTATAACTTGTACCTTCGGTATCACCAGCGGACTGAAAGCCGGATGAGCTTGAATCAAATCTCCACCAATCAACCAAATTGGCAGCCATCGATGAGTTTTGTGCTAATTTAACAGATCCACTATTGTATAGTTCATTTGCTTCTGTGGCACTCAATTGCTTATTCCAAATGCCAAAAGTTTGTAAATAGCCATTTAGTTCTTGAGGTGCAACAGCAGGATCCGCTTCTGCGTCTCCGATGAACAGGTGTTCGTCAAAGTCACACATATCAGTGACATGTACGCCCATTTGAGTAGAAGAGCCAAACTGCGTTCCATCTCTATATAAAGTATAGGTTGCTCGATGAGATACTCCGTCACATGTAATAACAAAATGACGAAACTCATTGTTTGGAATAGCATTGGAAAAAGAAACATTATCAGCACCAGCGGAAGCTTTATTGGGTTGCCACAGAACTAAAGTGTTTCCTTGTGCAGTTGCCAATACGGTAAACTGTAGATTTGAGCTATCTCCTATGTCTTCAGTACTTCCAAATTTAAAAATAGTTGAATTGGAGTCTCCCGTTGGTTGTTTGTTCAGCCAAAACGATACAGACCATGGGTTCCCATCGTTTGGAACAAAAGATCTTGCTGTCCCATAATTATCCGCTTTTAAGTATATATCATTAACGTCACTTGGGTTTGGAAAATTTAAAGCACTCCCTGTTTGTTCATAGGTTTTGATCTCGTTTGTTCCAAAAGACCCCGTGCCTTCGTAGTTGACCGTAAAGGTTGTTCCGTCAAGCTCGAAGGTATCACCATGGTGATCAGATTCCAAAGTACCAGCAGTTGTGTATGTAGGGCTAGCAGATGCGGTTGGATAAGCAGCAGTTACATCACCGGTAGCCTTTGCACCGGCATTATCCAACTTTACTGAAATGTTGTTAGATGCTTCGGAAAAGTTAATTTGCAATTCATTTCCGTCTGTAACAGTTGAAGCAGTAAGAAAGGGTTTACCAGCAACCTGATAAGACCCTACATTCCTCAATCCCGCTGTATATTTAAAATCACTGCTCATCTCTACTCCGTTATACCACTACCAGTTAGATTAAACATGCGACTAGCTGGAATGTGTGTTAACGAAGCGTATAAAGTGTATGTAGTTCCTGTGGCTGAGCCTGTAAGAAAAACTTCTTTGCACTTCACTTTAAAAGTATGCTGTTCACCAGCGGCAATTTTAAATCTATTGTTTTCTGTGCTTCCTGTGTGGAAGAATACATACAAATCTTGAGAACCATGTCTATTCAAGACAACAAGCTCTTTTGTAACTTCTGGGAAGCTTAAATCTGTCCGAGCAACCGCAGTTGAGCCGGTAGCACAAAATGGCCGACCAGCAACTTGATAGGAACCTACATTATAAAGTCCGACTCCGTATATATTATTAGACATTAAACTCCCCCCAAGCCATCAAAAGAATACATTCTACCAACTGGTATGTTTGTAACCTCAGCAAAAATCTGAACCCCTGTCTGTGATGAGGCAGATATATAAAGGAGTGTACATTTGACATCTAAATCAATTTTCGTATTAGATGGAAGAATCAACTTATTGACAGAAGAACCAGAAAAATAAAGATAAGCATCATTTGATCCGGTATTCTGTACCAATATTCTTTTCGTCACATAAGGAAAGCTAAATTGCTTTTCCTCATCAGTTAACGTAGAGGCGGTCAAATAAGGAGACCCCGCTACTTGATAGGAACCAACGTTCCGTATACCTACACTATAAATGTTATTAGCCATGTTTAATCCAAAATACTAAATAAATAGTTTATTTCCTCTGTTTTGCTAGTTGTTTCTTGTGACGACGTATTGCGCGTGCCTTTGCTCTCCGTTTCTTTTCAGAAGGTTTTGTGAAGTGCCTTCTATCCTTGGCTTCATCAATTATGCCAAGTTTTTTACATTTTTTGATAAATCTCTTGATAACTCTTTCTATGTTATCCTTTCTTCTGACTTTTACTGAATAATTTGTACCCATTATTTACCTGCCATCTTTGACCAAATAGCCGAGGACTTACCCATAACTGTGCTGATGTCAATACCAGCGTCCTTGGGATCCGTGTCTGCTAAGGGTCCGTGTTTTGTTTCTGTTTGAGCAGGTGCAGGAGTAGTTCCTTCAAAAAGATTAATGCCGTTATAGGCATCGGCCCCAACGGCTTCCATTATCTTTTTTCTTTTTTCTTGAAGCCTTTCTCTTGCTTGATCATCTGTTTCATACTGTGGCTTTTGTTTTGTTGGGAACGTTTGTTTGGTCTCTACAATTGGTTGACCCATTCCCTTAACCACTTCCGAAACAACAGAAGAAAGAGCACCTTCCTCAAAAATTACTTCTCGGATACACTCTTTAATCAATGGTTTTAAAACTTGCTTTAATTCTTGCTTATTCATTAGTCCCTCAGAATCTTATTAAATAGGTTATCAATTTGGTTTTCTTTGTTTTCTCTCATCTTGACCTTGAAGGCATCAGAGCCAAACATTTCTTTTTTATCATCCGGATATACAAACGCATTAGGGGTTGACGGTTCTGAGACGATGTCAAAGCAAATTAATTGGAAATCTTCATTAACTGTTATAATTCCATCATATCCTTCGTTTACAGATCCAAGTCCTCGCGAAGAGATACCCAGCTTTACGCCGGCATTAATTAAATCCTTAAGAATACGACCAGAGGGGGTATCAAGAACTTTGATTTTACCCATTACATCATCACCGTTCCACCAGCACTCTACAATTATGTGTGAAACATTCTTAAGATTAATTACTGAATCTTCTGGGTGGTCCAATTCACCGGTGGCTCTATTGTCGGCCACTACTCTTTGATAGTTTTTAATTTCTTTCTCGAGAACTGGTCTTGGATAGACTCGTCCATTACCATTCTTCTTACCAGCAGTTTGAATGCGACCGGTAAGATAGACGACGCCTTCTTCAACGACTTCTCGTTTTTGTCTTTCGCTAAGCATGTCTAGGCAGCGTCCGTTTGGACATAGCTCAAAAAATTCTGTTAATAATTGTTTACTCATTTAAATCTCCAAATATACGGGCGCTACCCGTTTGAGTCAGCTTCCTGAACAGCAACGACGAACTGGTTGTAACATCCATTTTTTCATCATAACTTACTCCTTTGTGTTGTTGAGCATTCACAAGTTGTTTTGTTTCCTTGAATCTTTAAACCTTCATCGTTAAGTATCATAGATAAAAAATACGAAGTACCCGAAGAAATCCAGCCGCAAACAAACATGTTGCCTATATTATAATCAAATGTAAATAGTTCTGTAAATCCGTTTATGAAGAACAAAAACATCCCAACCCAAAAGCCCATACACATTGAACAATTGGCCATGTATCCAATAAGACCCCACTGATCTCTATTGGGTCTTATCTTTTCAAAGACTTTCGAATAGACCAAAATTTGTGTTAATCCATAAGCTGCCAAGACAAACCAAATTAAATCAGAATTTATTTCAATAAGATTTACAGTCATTAGTATGTAAATCGTCCATAGAAATATGGAGAAAACAATCCTTTTTGATTGATGGAGCCTTTTTCGTCTTGATGAGGAACTTCGCCAAGCTCGGTTGAATGCTCTGCATCTGGGTCAAGAAAGGCATCATTCATCATTTCGTCATGCCCCTTTACTGCTTCTGTGTACGGTTTTTCTGCTTGGAGCCATTGGTAGACTTGATAAATTGTCATTTTAATTGGATCACGATCAGAAGAATTTTGTATCTTTCCCTCTAAAGATCCATACACATTGCCTCCTTGTATGGAGTCATATTCTATAATGCCGGCAACTTTCAAATGCTCCATCAGACGAGCTTCTGCTCCGTAGACTATTTCGGACATCAAGTCCTTGGCAAAAGCAACAACTTTTTTCTTATCCTTCATTATAACAATATCGATCTCTTTATGCTCAAAGATCATCAGGTCTCCGTTAAGAGCGCGTCTCATATTCATCTCAAGCTCTATCGTTTCTTTATTTGGATTTACTATTCGCACTCCAACGGTTGGCACAACATCTATGTCGGTAGTTGTATCTATTTCATTTCCAAAGTCTGAGGGTGTTATTGTTATTTTCATTTCTTGATCTCCGCAATCAAATCTTGAATGTAAAACACTTCTTTAACAATCTGTTCTGTTAAGGGAACATTCGCATATGACTCTAGCTTTGTTTTAATTTCCTGAAGTCTGTCCGTATACGGAGAATCTGTTAATGAGTCAATCTCTTCTTTAATTCTTCCCAACTCTTCATTCATAAACGCTTTAAGTCCCAATCCATTATCTGAAAACGATGTAATATAATTGGTCAACAGGCTTCTTTGTTCGTTGCGCAAAGTGTGTTGATACGTTTCATTGAACTTGTTAACAAATGTATTATAAGTGAGCTTATCCAAGTGAAGCATTTTGTCTTCTTTTAGTTCTTTTTCTTCAACCATTACAAGTATTTTCACCTTGTCTTCTAGCATTAGTCTATTCTTAGCAGCAACAGAAGAGGAGTTGAAAAATTGCCCAATTGTCGCAAGATTACGATAGTTCTGCACAAAGTTTCCAAAAACATCAGAACCAAGTGTTTCATTTATTTGTTTAATAAGAATAGTCTGTTGATTGAAGATTTCTTTTCGATCTAACGATTCCCAATCTTTTTTAACTTCAACAATAAATCTTGCAGCAAAATCTGTTTTTAAATTTTTAGTTTCCAAGAGCTGCTTGTAGGTCTGGAGATCGTTATATAGTGGCGTACCTTTTGCAAAGTTCTCTTTAATGATGCTTATTATAGCATCTTTTTTAACCTCATCTTTACGTACAATGGCTCTTGTTGTCTCTTTGATTAGACATTCGTAAAGAAAAGCGGTATTTCTTTTCTTATTGTGTTTCATGTTTTTTGTCCTTGTTAAATAATCCTGCTAACAGAGATTGAACCTCTGCGTTTGTTTTAAATAGCTTCTCTTCATCCAATGCGTCATGTTTTTCTTTTGCCTCAACCATACCCTTTGCAATTGAGTCTAGTCCTCCAAAACCAGTTTTACCAGCCCATGTGGTTCTGTCTGTTCCGGTTTCTGGTGTAGCTAGGCTTTTATAATTTTTAATTCTTCCGCCCTTGTCATAAGAACGTTGATGTCTCTTATAAGGACCTCTCTTTCCGTCGTCTCTCTTGGCTGCTGGTTCGGCCAAAAGATCCTCATCGGGAGCTTCTTCAGTTTCTGGTGCTTCGAAATCATCAGTTAAATCCCCAAGGTCCTCATCTCCGCCTCGATCTCCGCCCAAATCTCCGAGACCACCAGAATCTTCCGGTGGAGCTTCGCCATTAGCAGCGGATTCAAGCTTAGCAGCATATTTCTTATCAAAATACATTTCTCGTTGGTTTCTAAGGAACTCGTCTTCCGACATTCCCAGAAGGTGTTCTGATACCCATCTTTTTGAGAAATACCCTTCTGTTGCGGAAGCTGCGATGTCAAACCTAGCCTTCCAGTGTTCAATTTCTTGCAACTCAGCAATCTTTGAAGGATTATTTAACTGTAGTTTAAAAGACAGTAAATCATCATCACGATAGCCCAAAGTGTAAAGATGTATTATTCCAACCTTTTCTAGCTCTGAGATGATAACTCTTTGAAGCCTTTGAATGGTTCTGGCGAAGCGAATGTCTTTCTGTGCAAGAGTAGCCTTGTCTTCTGATGCTCCGTCGCCCATGGTAAGGTATGATTGCGGAATTTTAAGTGCTGCAAAGAGTTTGTCTCTAAGATATTTAACATCGTCTATCTGTCCTGTGAACTGGCCACCAGCAAGATTCTGTATGTCCGTCGCAGTTTGCCCTCTTACAGGGATATAATAATCCTCTTCAATTGACAGAGGGTTGTAACGCAAATCTACCTTACCAGTTGTAGGATCAACCACTTGGTGACGCTTCATTTGGGTCATGACTTTTTGCATGTATTGTTCTACATCTTGTGGGGGTATCCCTCCAACATCGATCTTAAATACACGACGTTCGGGTGCACGAACAATACGATAAGCCATCATTGCATCTTCTAATAGAATCAGTTGTCGATAAATACGTCTAGACGCCTCTAATACTGAGGTTCCGTACGGAGCATGTTTGTCGTTTCCTAGAATACGAAAGTGTGCGATCTGCCAATTTTCCAAAGTAAGACCGGCTGTATTCCATTGAAATTGAACATAGTTGGCATTGGTTTCGTCCTCACCTTCAAGTCTCTCTATTTCCTGTGGAGGTAGGCCGATGGCGTTTCTAATACCCAGATTTTCATCAATGTCTAAATAGAGAAAGAAATCTCCATACTTACACATAGTACGCGACCATCCAAATAGATTGTGCTCGATGTTTAAGATATTGTGATAAAGATTTGCAAGTACATGCTTGATTTCTTCATTTGCACACTTAACGCGAAGCATCGGGCGTATTTCCGTATGTGTTGTCATCTCATCTGCGTAGATATCTAGTGATGAAGCAATTTCCGGTACGTATTCCATTTCATCAAAGTCTATGTATCTCTCAGCTCGATTTCTGTTTGAGATCATGTTTAGAGTTATTGAGTTTATGGGGTTGTTTTCCCACTTCTTGAATTGCCGACCAGAGGTGGACTTGAAGTTGCTAGAATACATGTCAAGATGCTTCCGACGTAACTGTCGTCCTGTCTGTGTTCTTCTTTGTGTAATCGGGCCGGAAAATAATCTTGTTAAAGATTTAAAAAGTCCGGATTCCGGATTATAAGGTGATTTTTTGTTTTTGGCCATAAGAGTTCCTTTCCTTTGTAAATAGTTGTATTATAGCATAAAAAGATGCTTTTGTCAACTAGCCTTTAAAAATCCAAGGGAAATCTTTAACGATCTCTATTTCTTTTTCATACTTTTCATCAAAGGTTTCTCTTTTATCATACTCTTTCATTCCTTTGATAGCCGTATTTAATGTTTTTGAAGAGCAATACATAGAGTCAAGCATGGCCTTTTGATATTGAACTTCCTTCTGTGAGACCTCTAAAGCAGTATCTCTAACCCAACAAGCAATTGCCAAAGACATTATTAAATCATCATGATAGCTTCTCATTGCCTGCGGCTTCCCATTATTCCAAATGAATGTCTTAACCTCTGAGAATAGCCTTTGAGACCTCGGTCTTATTAGCTTATTTCTTATGTATTCTTCGAGCTTAGCCACAATAAGAGGTCTTGTTTTTGATGAAGTGGTAAAGCCCATAACCGCTTGGTCGTTGTATTCTCCCTCAACAGGGTCTACATATTTATGTGTCGATTTGATCGAATAATAAAGATTGGGATAATCTAAGTCGCGAAGCTTTTCTAAAACAGAAATACCAATACCAACATTCTCAACAACCAACAAACAAGTGCCGTATTCTCTTCCAGCATCATTCAGAATCCTTGAATAGTGGTCTAAGCTTGGCTTACCCTGATACTCGGCTGCGATTTGCATTGTATCTGTTCTCAGCACATGAAAAACAGAAGAGTCGGCACCATCTCCACGAGCAACATCTGCCACTAAAAGATAAGGCGCTCCTTCTTGATACTTTTCCCAAATCCAAAGGTTACGATCAAAACCAGTTCTATACTGTGGTTCTTCTATAAGATTAATAAGCCATCCAATGTCATCCGGATGAATCACAGTGTCACCAGATGTATTAAAATTACATTCAAGCTCTTGAGCAATCTGTCGTCGCGACATATTCTTGGTCTCTTTCTCAAACCATGCTTGATCTCTTTCTGGATGCACATCCCATGGGAGCTTTACCGGATGAAATTCATTATCACCACTCTCGGCATCAACATAAGTTCTGTGGAACCAGTTTCCAACACCCAGAGGTGTCGACAAGGCAATACAACGACCACCAGTCGACAGAGTGGGATAGAGTCCTGCCCAGAGGTCATCAAGCCCTTCAACGTGTGCTGCCTCGTCTATAATGAGCAAAGATAGAGCTTCCGAACGACCAGCGTCTGCTGATGTTCCCACTGCTTTGATGGTTGAGCCATTTGATAATTCAAAAGATGTTCTGTTGTCAATGCTGATCTTTGCGACTTGCATCCAAGGCGGGAGGTTCTTCATAACCTGCTTTACTTTTTTAACCAAGTTGGCTGCTGTTGAGAACTTTGTGGCCATTACGAGAATATTCTTCTCTTTGTGAAATAGCATAAACCAAACAGCATAAGCAGCCGAAATCGTTGAGATTCCAAGCTGCCTGCCTTTTAAAATAACATTAAAACGATAATCGTTAAAGTCATTTATTAGATCGTCCTGATACGGGTAAGTATTAAAAGGGATAAGACCCTTAAGTGGGTGTGAAATCCTACAATAATTATTAATAAAATATGTTGGATCTTTTCCCGACTTAACGATCTCTTTTACGATCTCTTGTTTTGTTAACTTAAGAGTCATGTGCCCCTATGATTGGTAATTCCTTTGCCTATGGCGATAACTCTATAAGTATTAACGAAGCTCGTTAACGTCATAACCAGCATTGGTTAATGACTGGATAATGATACCGGCAAGCTCGTCATCAGTTAATCCATCGCTGAAAGGCTTGGCTCGTAGGTTTGCTATAAACTGCTCAAGAGCGCCAATTTTTTCGAATTCTGCTGTTGTATCCTTTTTGGGAGGAGTGAGTTCACTGGCGTCTATGGTATCCATTTCTTCCTTGATGATCTGTATTTCTTCTTTAATAATTTGCTTAAGTGTTTCTCTTGTTAATTTCATTTCGACTGTCTCCTTATTTACGTGTGTCGTTGCTCGGTCTTTTGTCCGAAAATTGAGATAAAAACTTTCTTGTTGTCTCTCTAGTCTTATCGATAGAAGGTTCCAAAATAGGCAAGGATTCTACACCAGAGATTGTATAATGCTGGTATGCTTGTACGAACGAGCGAACTCGTGATGTTGACTGTACAAGAATCTGTGGTTCGCCTTTTGACTTTAAAGTAACTGATTTACCAGTAATCGCTCTATATTCTTTTTGCAAGAAGTTCTTAATTTCATTAAGTTGTTGTTCCATCATTGATTCGAAGTCATTGGCATAAACCTCGCGAAGTTGAACATCAGCTTGATACTTAATACAAATTGAATCTCCGGAAAAACTCACAGAGAAGCCATCCATAACACGAGAGTCGATAATAGGACAACCCTCTTCTCTTTTAAGACCAACGGCCTTGGCCTCTCCATCTCTTACGAACCTTTCATCGTGGGCTCCATCATATACATTAGCAGCCGCTTGAGCTAATCCTTGAATAATTTCTAGTGTTGTTGAACTCATTTATTTGGTCTCCATCCTTTTTTCCATCGTTCCTCACGATCTTCAACCCATTGTATGTAACACTTCTCACAACAATCAAACTTGGACATGTAAACGTCATCATTGGACTTAAATGAATATGTGTTGCAAACCGGACAGGATCTAGACGATTCTTTATTAAGTAGTTTTTTATTTATAAAAACTCCATTGATTTCCTGCTCTTCGGATTCCAATTCGTTTCTTTCACGGTATAAGTCTTTTAATTGAGCGAGATACTCTCGCTCCTTTTCATCAGTCCATTCTGCTTTTGGATTCTGTATTGTTTCTTCACCGTATTTCTTGGCTATAGCTTGTTCTATCTTTACAATCTTATTAGGATCTTTCTTCACTGCACCGCCTGAGCTATCGCTATCGTAGTAGCTACACCACTAATTAGTCCCAAAGAAAACCAAAATCGCTGTTTTGGAGGAGTTTTTAAGGTTTCTAATTCTTCTATTCTTGTTTTCTGTTCGGTTATTTTTATCTCCAACAGATCAACATTGAACCTGTGGTCGTTCTTTAATCTTCTTATCTCTTCATTCTTTTCCGCTTCTAATAGTGAAAGCTGATACTGGCTTTCAATTTGACACTCTTTTGGGCCATTGACCAGTTGTTCGGTTATTAAATCTATTGCTGCTTCATTCATAAGGCGACCATTAAATGGAGCAACATCCCCTTGGTATAGAAATGTATACTCGGGACTCAATGCAATTGCAACCGATGTTAATAAAATAAAAATCATTTTTTCTCTATCCCTAAATCTCTGAATACTTGGTCGGCATCTATGTCTGTTTCCAAACGAGCCAGATCCTTTTCTCTCTTTTCTTCAATCTTTTTTATATCTTCTTTCGTCTTATTATCAATCTTCTTATCTCGCTTGGCCCTCTCTCTAGCTGCTAGCTCTATCTCTTCCGATTCTTTTTTGTATTGATCTTTTGCTATTGTTGCTTGAGCGAGTAAGGTTGAAGAGTCTCTCTTGCCCAATGCATAGGCCAAACAGAATAAGCCCACCAGAACCAACCAGTTCCAGTGAGCTTTAATCCATGCTTTAGCTTTTGCTAAACTAACCACCATGACGCCACATCTTGGCAAAGTCAACGGCGGTTTGTCCGCCAATATAAATCATTGCAATCATTCCCCAAGTCTCTGGATCTAAATGAGCCGAAGCAAGGAGGCCGGTTGCGCAAATAAAAACAAGAAGCTTACGAGAGATGATTTTCTCCTGTACGATGTCGAGCATACCCTTATTCGGGTTGTTAAGCTGAAGTTCTTTTTGAAAATCAACGTTAGCTAGCTTTTCTTGTCCTTGTTCTATGATATTCTCATTGAGAGATTCAAGTATTTGTTCTTTGTCCATGTTACACCTTTACGTTAGCGTAGCCTCCAACCTTGTCTATATCAATTGTGGCTACATCAATTATAAATAGTAATCTGTTCTAATAATTTGTTTTGCCATATTTTATCCTCTTTATTGTCGATAAGGAGACGCTATATTTTTCTGCTATCTGTTTGTTTGTTAGCTCTTTTTTATTAAAATCTTCTCTTATTTCTTTTACTTGACTTGGTGTAAGACGAGAGTTTGGATTTTTATGACCAACTCTTAGTTTTGCAAGGTTGCTGAGTTTTTTCTTTGTTTTTTCTGATGGTGGTTGGTGGGCAACTTTTGGAGCCTGCCCTTTCTTGGCTTCGCTCATTTTTTGTCTTGTCTCTATTGATTTGGGCTTTCATAAATAGGAGGGTCGTCATAAAGTGGTTCGCTTAAATATTGATTTTTGCAAAACCACCAACCTTGTCTATGTCAATTGTCATATCAACACAATCTTTCAAAGCATCTAGATGAGAGATAATTAAAACAGTTTTAAACTTAGTCTTGATCATTTCCATTAAACGAATAAAACCTTCCATATGCTCTTGATCTAGTGCTGTTGCTGGTTCATCCATAATAAACATCGTTGATTTTGGTAAGTTCGTAATAGAAATCAGGGCCAATCTGATCGCCATCGCAGCAATCGTCTTCTCGGCACCAGAACCCATAGATAAAGGTCTAGGCTCAAATTTTGGATGTTTAATAAGAATATCAAGGCTCTTTCCATTATTTTCAAAGAGAATTTCAAAGTCAACAATGTTAGCAAGGCACTTCTGGATCTCTTCGTTTATTATTGGCAACTTCTGCTTAATAACCTCGTAAGCGATTCCATTTGGATGCATGCATCTCATAAAAAGATCATATGCTATCCATTCCCTTTCAAGCTCTTCCTGTTCTTGTTTTTGTGCTTGTATAGTTTGAACAAACTGCTGAACGGATCCTTGTTCAATAAGAAAGCCTTGAACTTTTTTACCACACCTATCCATCTTGCCCTTATATTCTTCTACCTTGGCCCTGACGGCACGCTGTTCACCAAGCAAAGTTGAAAGATTTTCAATAACATGTTTGTTTTCTTCATACTCCTCAACTTTGTTTTCATGAGTGCAGATTTCATTCCTTAATAATTCTATTTTAGAATCAGTCGCTTCAATCTTCACTTTAGCCTGCTCGGCTTCGGAAAACATTCTGTGCTTCTTTTGTCTTAGATCTTGAATTTTTTGAAGATCTCTTTTTATCTGTTCTATGCCGACATTATCTATTTTATAATCTAAATCTTCAATTAGGTGCCGTAAGTCGTTAATTTCACCCTGAACTTGGGGCAATTGTTCTACTGCTTTATTGGCATCTTTAACAAACTTATTCTCACAACAAAACTTACAGTCTGGATCATACTCGTGGTTCTCTAACATGTGAATCTTTTTTGTAGCATTAACATACTTTACTTCTTTTGATTTAAGTTTTGAAGATAGCTCGCTTCGTTCACCGGTCCAAATACTCCAGTTGTTTTCTAAAGTCTCCAGACGATCTTGTGACAAAGACCCCAAAAATGCATCAATTTCTTCCACAATTTCACTATTTTTCTCTATAAGATCTTTTAGTGCTACAATCTCACCTTTGCAACGATCTATGTCGTTATTCTTTAAGATTATAAGGTCTTTTACTGCTGTAATGTCAATTATTTCAGTCGGACGAGAATTTAGTTCTTCCTCTATCTTTGTAAGCTCTAAAACCAACTCATCATGCCTAGCTGTGAATTTACAGCACAGCTCTTGCTGCTTTTGAATGTCTTCTTTGATTTCCTCAAGCTCTTCTTGCTTTGCAACCAATTGTCCGGAATAATTCTTGGATTTCATCTTTTTGATAAGAGCAGCGATATCAGAGCCGGCACCTTTGGCTAATTTGAACTTTTTATCAAACAAATCTAAATCTAAGAACTTTGCAAGTATCTCTTTGCGTTTTGTTGATCCTTCCTTGATAAAAGAAAGAGAATCAAGCTGAGATGCCATAGAAGTAATCATGAAATCATCAATAGATCCAATTACTTTGCGAATGTTCGCATCAGTATCAGTCTTGGAGTCTCCGTTGCAAGATTCGTTGATTGTGAGATTGGTGAAATCTAAATCGCCTTTCGCATCTACTACTTTTTTTCCTCGGAGGGTTTTGTTAACCTTGTTAAGATTCCTTGAAACTTTATAATCCTGACCTCCTGCATTGAAGACCAAGTTGATAGATGCTTGATCTTTGTTTTGATTAATGATGTGAACGTTCTTTCTTTCACCTTTAGAGGTGGTATTATAAAGACCGAAAAGTAAAGAATCAATAATAGAAGATTTACCGCTATAGTTTTTACCAAAGATACCGACAATCCCAGAGACTTTTGCAAAATCCACTGAATTGTTTGGCCCATAATTAAATAAATTGTTAAAGCGCATCTCTTTAATGTTCCAAATAACATTTCTACTGACTTGTTCATTCCTTTCTGCCTCCATGTTAAACTTTGAATTTAAGTCCAAGATCTCTTTCACAATCTCTGCTTCCAAATTAAAATCTTTTAGATATTCTCTAATCCACTTCTCTTGTACAGCTAAGTCACGAAGGTTCTCTATTTTATTAGAACCACTCATTGAGTCCATAGAAGAGCCCTCCGATTTATTGACGAAGGAAACAGAATAAGTACTATATTTTGATTTACAATACTCTGTTACCATTCTTATCTTGTTAGAAGGAAGATTAGTGGTAGCAATAAGCCTCAAGCGACATCCGCGTGGTATGTTTATTCCTTCCGGCAAACCTCCGCTCTCTGTTAAATAGATAGTAATAAATGGCCTTGGGGAGAGAATACCGACGTGCTCAACATTAAAATCATCTTTTCCTCTGATTGTCCAGAGCTTGTAACCCTTTCTACCAGATTCTCCAAAATTCTGCTGGACTGTGGAGCCAGCGTATTGTACTCTTCCTTCTTCATCCAATATTTGTGGTTTATGTATGTCTCCAAGCATAGCATAATCACAATTAGCGAAAATGGAAATGTCGTCGTCTCCATGATCCATTGCCCAGCCAGTTGCTGTCTTTGAGCCCATTACAGCACCATGATAGAGTCCAATGTTGACTCTGGACTGATCTGTGGGCTCAATCCAATTGTCTCGGTCAAAAATTGACTTAACATTGAATGTAAGGTTGCCATTGAAGTTATACTCACCTGAATCTTTTAATAAGTGAAGGTTTGCGTGCTTCAGAGCAGTGACAATCGGAGTTACCGCATCTTCTCGTGCAGAGTTCTTTAAATTTCCGTCGTGGTTGCCCAATATAATATAAGTGGGAGCAATCTCGGCAAGATTGTAGAGAAACTCTGTTGCGAGTGCGAAATACTCTGGCGATAGTTGTGTCTTTGTATGTGCTAAGTCACCGCAATGAACAATGGCATCAACTCCTTGATCCCGAAGTTTTTGGTATATTTTGCGAAATACAACCCTGTATTCATCATGAAATTTTAGATTCCTGATGTGGGTGTCAGCTACGTGTGCAATTTTATAAGTCATAAATCCTCCTATACTATTTTTTGCATCATTTTTTGAAAAAAGTAATAATCCGAGTCAATGGTCTCGGCATTTTGGAAAGCTAAAGAAAACTCACCTGAAGACATTGATCCAATATCGTCAACAGATGAAGTATCAATCTTGAAAACCTCCATATCGTATTGTAACATGTTCTTGATCATGTGTCCAGCTTTTTTCTCTGCATCATTATCAAGACCGATGTAAACCGGTGTGTCGTTAAGAGATAGTGCTTGGAATAATTTTGAATTCGGTCTCATAGTTGATCCCAAAATCGGAATGGCCTGTGTTCCTGCTACAACAGCATCAAACGCACCTTCTACTAAAATCACAGGCTCGTCCCAGTCAACCATAAGCTCATTAAAGATTATGTCTCTTGAGGCTTGTGGGTTTAGGTATTTCCTTCCATGGCCAACATAAGAGCGAGCAATGAAATAGTTTGGATCTCCATTTCTGTTGAACGAAGGAATAATTATTCTGCCTCCGTATCTTCCGCTTGGGCAATAGCCAATCTTCCACATAAGAATTTGATCCTTGGTTATGTTGCGAGACTCTAGGTACTCTAAAGCACGCTTTGATGATAAAGGAAGCCGCTTGTTACAAAGAGATACCATCTCTTCTGGTAGTTCAACGACTTGGTCTTCTTCAATCTCTTGTAGGCCGTCAAAGATCTTTTCAAACTCTGATAGGTCTAGGCGACCATCTAATTGTAGCCACTTTTGCCTTTGGTTGTAGCTTCCAAATTTACGAACAATTCTGTATATGTTCTTGCCACGAGTATCACAAACCCAACACTTAAATGCTCCAATTCCAAAATTGACAGACATTTTCTTTTTGTGGTGATTGCAAAACGGACAAGAATAAAGATGTTCGTTTCCCTTTCTGATAAAGTGGCCGAGAATGTCGGTCAATATCTTCCTCTTTTCTTCCATGTTACCTCCGATAATAAGATTATAACACGTTGGAAAAGTTTGTCAAATTGTTTCTTGATTTAATTTTAAACCGGCATTCGCTATCACTATCGCATCAGCTTTATCATCGGTTCCGGGCTTTGGATTGCCATGTCTGGTATACTCAACTATAAAATCTTTAGGATATTTCGCTTCAACCCACTCAATAACCTTCGTCTTGGCTTTTTGACCTCTTGGTATTTTGAGACCGACCAATCCCCGCGCTTTATTCGCCGGTATGAGTACTGAAGCGCTCCCAAATAGATTATAGGTGATATAGCAGCACATACCATTAAAGCGTTGAAGCTTAGCCATAGTGACCGCCGTTGTCTTTCCTCCGGAGAAGGCCATGAATGGCTGTTCGACGAATACGTGTTTAATGACATACTTGCTCCTTATTTCTTTAATGCGTGTCTCAAAAATCTCGGCTCTTGTTTCAAGAGGATCCGAAGACTTCATTTTTATTTCCTCACAAGTGATGAGGTTTGATTGGTCGTCAATAATTGCGATTCCAATTCTGCTTGTACTAATGTCTAATCCTAAAATCATAATAACTTATTATAACATGGTTTATTCTACAAGTCAAGCTTTAATTTAAAAATAAATTGACGATCTTCTGTTTTTCTCACAGGAGTCGCTACTTTAGCAAATCCAATAAGATTTTTATCTTCATCGTATAAAGCAACTTTAGAAATATAAGTTTCTTTTTGTAAAGTGGGAGTTGAATTCTGTAATACTGTATGCGTTATGTTCTTTGGAGGAACTTTTGATTCTATAAAAGAAACCGAGGATGTCAGAGCAACAGCATTGTTTGGATGACTTTGATCTTTGTATGTTGGGTTATTAGAATAATTTAGCTCTCCGTAGTTTGCATGAGCTAACATAGTCATGGTATTTGTATGTGTAACACCTTGATACGACAGATTAAAAGAGGCAGATGGTAAGTTCGCATACCCTGAGATGTCTTGATGTAAGCCATCAGCAAATTGTGTCCAGTTATCCCCTGTTCCGTTTGAACCAGAATAAGTTATTCCGGATGCTCCAAGAGCCCAAGAACCTGTCAAAAGCAAAACACCTTCCTTGTAGAGAACTGTTCCTGCAACAGAGCCTGAGCCTGTAGAACCTGCTGGTCCTGTTTGGATAAGCTCTCCGGTATAATTCTCATCTTTTAAAGTTCCGACTAAAGTTCCGGAAACATAATAATCTAGCTGAACTGTTCCTTTCTTAATTCTTTCTCCATAGAAAATTGAAGGTATGTTAATCAAAGAGCAGATCTGTTCAGACTTATCACCCAGAGATGATGAGTATGCATAGTGTGGTGAGAACAGATTGTAGTGTTGAAAAGAGTTTCTTAGTGATTCTACTCTTGTTCTTGCAGAACTTAAGGCATAGTAATCACGAAAGATGGAACCAGAAAAATCATAAGAACCGGTTACATCTTCTCCATCATAGTTATATTTTACATTGAACTGGGCATCGGTGTAAGACTTAAATGTTTCTTTCAAACCATTCTTGGTTATAAAAGGATAAATTGTCTGTCCGGATACCTTGTCGTTGTTTGTTTGATAAAGAGAAACGAACCCATTCGGCACATCTGCATTTGTGCCTTCTCTGTGTGGGTTGTTATCAAAATAGACTGTTCCGCTATGAATATAGAATGAAAACTCTGGATAAGCTTCAAGAGTGTTGATGAAGATGTCGTCGGGATTGAATTTGTATAAAGCCATAATGCATCTTAGTAATCTAGTCTTGCGCGAATTGTGAATTCAGTGCTTGGAGTCTTCTTCAAAGGCTCAGAGAGCTTCGCGACAGCCATAAGTTCGTTCTTATCACTATAGAGCCCAATAGTAGTGATGTATGATACTGGTTCATCTGTTGAGTTAGTTTTAACTCTGATTTTAGATGAATCAACATATGTTGGGTTTGTTGAATAGTTGAACTCGTTATGATTGATCCGACAGAAGTAAATTGTTGAGTTAAGCTCTGTTGTGTTGTTGAACTGAATGTTGTCGATTCTTTGTCGAATAGAGTTGGCAGTTGTTTGAACAGTTGAACCGGTTAGCAGATCAGACAGGCTGTTGTTTGCTGCGTTCATGTGACAATCGAATGACAAAAGGCTCTGAAATACTGATGAGGTTAGTACTGCAATGCCTGCTTGATAGAAAAGAAGACCACAGGGAACATTGTCAGTTGGCAAAGGAGTTCCTGTTCCATTACCAGCAAATAATATTCCATACTCGCCAACTGGTGAATTAACAAAATATCCATCTGAGCCGGAGGCATCTGTGACATTTACCGTTGTTGTGAACGGCGTTTCGTCATTTTGTGTTACACCCAAAGACATAGTGAAGGTTCCTTTTTTGATTTCGTCTTTCACAAGTAAACGAGAAAAAGGAAAGAAAACAGCATCACGAATTTTTGTACCACCGGCAAGGACATTACCGTCTTCGTCAAGCTCTAAAATAGAACCATCGGTGTTGTATCCCATAAGAAGTTGAGACATTTGATTATAAATGTTCTCTTTCTTTTGTTTTTGTGAAGTTACACTGGAATAGATAGCAGAATTTGCTCCCACTCCAAATGTAATGTCAAAAATGTGGTTTGCTGATGAACTTAGATACGGATAGTCGTATACAGATTGAAACATCCCGTGTGATGGGTTGTTTATGTTAGCGTCTGCATAGGTTCCGCTCACAATAGTTCCAGTAAGAGGTATTGCCTCATGTAGAAGAGTTCTTGTTGAGACGATATCGTCTTCGTTTAGAATTTTAAATGTACTTGCTGCCATAATGTTATCCTATTTCCTTTATTGAAGTTTAGCGAATCTTACTGGAATGTCAATTGAGCTTCCAATAGTATTTCCGGTGATTCTTATAATTGAATCAATGTGATAAATGTTACTAGTGGTGCCACCTCTGTTCTCTAGAGTGCTGGTTCCGCCTAGTGTTGTAAACAAGTAAGTACTTGTTTGAAGATCCATGGATGCGCCGATTCTAAAAGAAAGGCGACCTCCGCGAGGTCCTGAGATTGGAGACTCATTGGATCTGCTTAGTGCTGTTATGTCTTCGTAACCATTATCACCTTGTGTTACGACATAGTAAGCAATACCATCATCATCGATATAACTTTCATCAAGTGTTTCGCCGTTGGGACCAGTAATTCTACCAAAACGACTATCAATCTGAATAGTGTATTCTGTTTCTACAAGGTCTGGGTCGATGGTACTTCTGGTTGAAATCTGTGTGGTGTCCAAGCCTTGATCTATTGTAATGGTTGATCCGCGATCCAGAGACTCTCCGAACAATACACCTTGTTTTTCATTTCCACTAGAATCTAAACCAATTCCGCTTGTTGTTGAAGCTTCATCATCGTCTTCTGCTGAGCGATCAACCGCTACGATGAAACTATTTGTTTGAGAAGATCTTTGATTAATGGGCTTGATTTCATTTAAATTAAAAACAGGCAAGAACAAAAGCTCTAAATTCTCATATGTTATAAGCTTGGTCTTCATAGAAGCGGCGTTATCAGTAAACGCTTCTAAGATTGGTGTTTGTAGAATTTCTAAATCATAATAAGAAGAACCACTGGCGTGGCTGGGAGTGTATCTGGCATAGTTGATTTCTTCATCTCCTAAAGCAAATTTAGTAATTTTAAAAGATCCGTCGCCTCTAGAGAGCATCTTTCTGCCGTTATCTGTTAGGACTACATCCAAAATGATGTCTCCGCTGTTATTTAAGAATCCCATAAATTTCTCCTTATATCGTTATAAATAGGTTTTTTTTATAAATCTTCGCTTGTTTTATTGGTTACAAGCTTCACTCTTATGTTTAAATCAATTTTTTTGCCTGTATCTGTGGAAGTAATTCTAAATTTAAATGTTTTTCCCCAAATTGGCTCCTCTGCTATACCTAGTGAAACTTTGTCTATTTTTCCTTTCAAACTTGAAGGGTCTAACATCTTTTCTTTTTCTAAATTATAAATTGTATGTAAAGAGCTTGGCACTAATTGTAAAAGTTTTTGAAAAATTAGATTTGACTGTTCTAATTCTTCTTCTAACAACCCAACAGTTTCAACACTTATAAAAGTTTCATCAGCGTCTTTTAATTGTTTTACCTTATAAATAGGACTTGGATTTGATAATAAACCGTGTGTGTTTACAGATCGTACAACATAATAATAGTCTTTGCCTATTAAGATTCTGTCTTTAAACAAAGCGGAGATAGATGGAACACTGTTCTTAATCTCTGCTACCTTATGATTACCGATTTCCTCAAATGTTTTTGGTTGTCTGTCCATACGAAAGATTTCAAACAATGCGTGTTCAGTTTCATAGTTAAAATATCTTTTAGTTCCATTTATGTTATATTTGGCAATTAAATCATTCTGTGATGTCTCTTCTGGGCTTAGCGGGACAAAATTCTTATAGTAATTGTTCGCATTCAGAGACATGGAAATCTTGATTTCGTTTTCTATGTTTTTGTTATTTTTGAATTCTATCTCTGGTGGTGGTTGTGGTGGTTGTATTGCTAAGCAAGTTTCAGTATATAGCGGAACCTCAACTATCTGAATAGAAGGGGAAACTATAATCTGATTTGCTGCTCGGTCAACTCCGGCACCAACAACTGCTACATAAGCAAAATGAGTATACTCATACTCCTCTCCGTATCTTATCTGGGTATCTACGAGCGTTGTTCTTTCATTACTGGACGGGAGCCAAAATGACTGAACGATTTCTCCATTACTAACCTTTGATTTTCTAATTCTGTGAAACAGGACCTCTGAGTGGCACGGTTTGCCCATGGTTATCTCGGCAGCTGTTCGTTGGTGTTTGAGGGTCTGTTTTCTTAAAAACCCGAGGAATTCTAATTTTTTAAGATAAGGAGCAAAGACACTTTTATCTATGTTACTGTTTGATAACACTACTTTATTTTCTTGTGTTATTTTAAAATCTGAATTTTTAATCCATCTCGTTAGGTCAAAAATGGGAGTTCGGACATCATTAAATTCTCTCATAACCTTCACAGAGGTAACATAGTCTTCTATAAGAAGATCATAAATGCCGATTTTCATTAGTTTATCTTTTATCGTTGTCTTAGTTGGATGAAAAAAGAATAGCTCGTTGTAGAATGGATAGTTGCTCTTATCAGATGCCTTATCACCATTTTTTAAAAAATCTTGCAAAAACAAAACATTTTTAAATCGCCTCAGCTCATTCCTTGTTCTAATTCTATAGCTTCTAAACATCTTAGAGTCAAATCTCTTAGTAAGAGCCCTATTAATGTTCAAGCCGGCGAATGATTTTAGCTCTCTCAATTTTTCTGCGTTTTCAACATAGATGCTGGGTGATTGCAATGGAACCAATGCGTCAAAATTTCTTTCCCATTCGGTTGCTATGTAATTATAATTTGGATTAATTGAATAGTAGGGTGATGCACCAGCACCATTGGAGTCAGCTGCGTTCTTGTAAGGCTGAGGTAATTGTATAGCGATCTTGTGATCAAGAATCGGCACACGCAACTCATTTGGATTCAAATAAGACTCATTAAATACTATCTCACCAGATTCATTCGTTGAAGAAGCTCTAAGAGAAGGTTTTCTGACTCTGGGTGACACAACGAATTCATTGTCTTTTATTATCGTTTTGCTGGTTGTCATCGGTATAACCTTCCTATGGTCTGTGTTTGTCTCTCATTTTGCTGATTTTCTGGTTCTTTGTTTATCTTTCTGAGATTTATGTTGTTTTGATATTGTTTTATGATGTTGCTTGTTGCATATTCAATCTTTATTTCCATAAGTCTTTGTGTTATCAAAGAAACTCTTTGAGAAGAAGGTAGATCAAAAACTACCGGTGTCTTTTGGATTCGCTGATTGATATCTTTGAGAATGAACTGATCGTTTGCTATATAGAATTCATTTAACGGATTTGTTAGGTCTTTAAGCTCATGATAAGATAGACGGCAAATTACTGGTCCTTGTAAGTTTTCAAAATTTTCTTTATTTAAGAGTTTCCACTGTGGCTTTATAAGTATCTTGTCTCCGTTCTTATCTCTTGAATATCCGGATAGAAATTCAACTTTAGCAGGAGATTGAAATGCTACTCTAAAAGCATTTGAGGTTTTTGTATTCTCTATGAAAGAATCACCCTTTTTTATAAAATTGTTCTTTACATTTGAAGATTCTGAAATAAAAACTGACTTTAGGGAAATTGGCATTCTTTTTACGAGTTTTAGATTCTTTTCAAGCTTTTGAGAAACTTTTGGCTCCTTAAGAGAGAAGCTCTTCTTACTAGGTTTTTCAATTTCTCTTTTCTTAAATGCTTTTTTAATCTTATTATTAACCACTCGGGCCTTTTTTTCCTCAAACTGCTCTGTTGCATCCCTGAACGGACTGTTTTCTCCTAAGTTTTGTTTGGTAGTCTTAAACTTTTCCTTCTTATCTGCCAAGTATGTCTTTGAGTCTTTTGCAACCTTAAAAGACAGATTGGAGGGCTTAGGGGTCGGCCTTTCAACTCTTTCGGTTCTGACTGGTGGGACGAACTCATCAACTATTTTGTTCAATCGATCTAGATCAATCGACTTATAATCATCAACCGGCGTAACCTCTTTCTTATCCTGTATTGTTATGGGGTTAATGTAAGAAATAACATTGTTTTTGTAATCAGAAAAGGCTTCTACCAATTCCTTGGATTGATCAGATAAAACGGTTCCAGCAAAGGAAGGTTGGTTTTTAAAGTGCTTCTGCGTTTGTGCTTGGGTGATTCTATCTAAGTCTTCCTTTGCGAGTAGTGGAAATTTTTCACTCTCGGTTTGTAGGTAATGTATGCACTTGGCTCTGCCGCTATAAGATACAATTTGTTGAAAGGTTTTTGATAATTCGATTTTTGGATTCAAAGCATTTTTAGCTGAGCCTCTTTTTGATGTATCAAGATAAGATCTCTGTGATAATCGATAGGTCTTTATGAATTCCATATAGACATTTGAAAATTTAGCTAAAAAAGTATCAACACTCTTCTTTGTAGAATAAGATGGGTGAATCAAAAAGATTGACTCCTGTATTAATGGTTCAATCTCATCGCTTTCAATTTTTCTTAGCGTACTAACAAGAGAAACATAGTTTGCTGTTGCTTTGTTCCATGGAGCAGTATCTTTCCTAGGATATCTCAAGATCTCTTGCTCAACAAAAGTAGGTGAAAGAAAGGAGCCCTCTGTATTTAGTGATTTTATGTTGGCTCTATAAACATAAGTCTTTAAATCCTTCAGAGCCTGTTTCGATGATGTATTAAGATCATCCAAAAAGTCTTTAAAAGGGTCACTAAGAACCAAATTTATTTTATATCTATTCTCAGAAGCTTCTTTATAGATGTTGCCTTCGTTAAAAGAAAATGTTCTCTCGGACACATCAGAGTTCATAATAATCTCTTCCAAAGAAACATTGCCTTCTTGCAAGCTTCTAAATGCTAGTTTGCGTCTATCTCGAGAAGTAATCAATCTTCTAAATTGTATTTGTGTTTGTGGTACTCTTTTAGAAGTTCCTAGTTTGTTTTGTGATTTTCTGGTTTTGATTTTTTGTTTTGAGACCGTCAGATTTAATACCTCCACCTCATCTATCATAGATTCAAAAATAGACTTATTTAAAGAGGCAATCTTATCGGCATAAAAGCTGTTTCTTAGAACTGCTGACTTTATATTTACTGTGAAGAGGTTAGAAACATTGCCTTCAGCTCCATAAGAAGTGATTAAGTCTGAAAAAATAGGATTGTTTCTTTGTATTCTGTTTGTGGAAAGTCTTTGAAACTTTTCTTGCTTATAGTTTTTTATTTTTGGATTCTCGACGACTACTTCCTGAAGGGATTCGTGTGGATCATTTGTGTGAAATGAACCTTCCATCAATCGGCCTTCATGTACATGTACAGGGCCAGACCAGATCTCTCCACTAGGCTTTCTCAAGAGCGATGATTTACTTTGAAGTTTACCATTAAGCTTGATTGTCTCCGAAGAAACCGGTCCTCTATAAACCTTCAGACTATCACTTGAAAGATTAATCATTTTTAAAGAAGAGAACTCCTGTATGTCAACTACAACGGCCACATACAATTTCAAATTTTGAAAACTTGCTTGAGCTTGAAAAGAAACAGGGTAATTAAATGACTTTAACATCCCTTCTTCAACATTTTGTTCATTTGTTATAATTTGTTTGAATTTTGATAAAGACTCTTGTCTTGTTTCAAAAAAACCTGATTGACCTAGTTTGTTTATCTCCGCAATTGAGAATGGTATTTGTCCGCTGTCTATGGCAGAATTTAAAGCATCATCGGCAGAGATAACAGAAAGAATCTTCATGTGTGGAAACAAATAATCGTTCTTATACCAAGAATAATCGCCATCAGAATCTTGCAAATCTTTCAAGATTATTGTGCAATCAATCCTATCGCTAAATGGTGTTTCCTTATCTATCTCTATCATCTTGATATAGCAATTAGGTAAGGTTTCAAGTCCTACTTCTGGTGAAATCATATGTCACAGTCCTTTATATCTTCAGGTGTGATCGGAGATGAGTAGATGTTTGTCCGAACATTACTGCCGGCATCTGGGCATTCTACTTCAAAATCTCCGAAAATTCCTTTAGATTTTAATTCTTTTATACCCTCACAGATGTCAGATAGGGGTATCTCCTTGTCAACCCTAATGTCAAAAAAGTATTCAACATTGTTGGGAGTAATCTCCTCTATAGAGGATGTTTGCTCCTCCACCAAAATGTCATTAACTATTTGGTTATCTCTTTTGACAAAAGAAAGCGGTATGAGATTTTGATTTGATGTTGTATCGTATTTAAATGCTTCAATTTGCATGCTCTCACCATGGAGAAAGCCATTCTTTTCTAAGATTCTAAATAGTGCCTGATCGGGTTCAACTTTAAGATATGTGCCGTCTTGAAAGACTCTTCCAACTTGCAATTCTGGTGATGGTGCCAGTCCTCTTGGATTTGGACTTAGGTTGATGTTGTCTACAGACATAGTAAATTCTATGTCAATATCTATCTGTGGTATATTATGAATCCCATTGCTGGATGAAAGAGTGGTTGCTGATGAGCTGATTTCATTTCTAATAAGGCTTATTTCCCAAGAAGGTGCATAATCCTCTATGTTGTTGGATGTTCCCAGAGTGTATAAATTATACTTGGTTACATCACTAGCTAAATCATTTTTTAAGTCTTTCGTCTTTGCATCTAGATCCACAAAGTTTGTTTGTGGCTTAAGTATCGGTGTATCTTGTAATATTCTATCTTTTACTTGATAGTTGTCCTCAGACCCACCAGCAGCTGATACATCGTATAGGACATCATCATCAATAAAGGAATAATAGGCCGGCGAGAGTTTTCCTTTTGATAAAAGATGTCTTCCGTGTGGTGTGAGAGAAATTTCTAATACATCTTCTTTTTTATCAAAAAAACTCATCGTTTGTTGCCTTTAATTTTTATTGTTCGCTTTCGGTTCTTCTTGTTTCCTGTGATTTTTACTTTTCTATCAGGAGTCTTGACAATTGGTTTTGCCACTATTCCTGCTTCTGGTGCTTGTTCATCAGGCTGTGCAAAATCAACTTCCGCATCAATCTTAATTAGTTCTACCAAAGAAAAGAAATCGTAAGGCCAGTTGTACTGTGCGTTTGATTTTGCACCGGTAGAGTCCACAGTTGATTTTGAACCTTTTCCAATATTTGACTCATTTCTTTCATAAATTTTTTCAAAATAATTGACTGATGCTCTTTTCTTGGCCTTAAATACAATCCAGCGAACTTGAGAGTTTAATTCCTTCTGTCTAGCTTTTCTGTCAAGCTCCTGTTCTTTGTTGACACCCACTTTAAGCTGTGCGCCAGAGCCCAACAGCTCGTGGTAAAGAAGCTCATGAGAAATTGTAGCGGCTGTTTCTTCATTTGTCACAGCAATGTTCGGAGACACATTTTGCCAAATATTTGCCAGATCTTGCTTTGTCAATGTATGTTCGAATGAAAAAATGTACATAGCAAACGGATCAATGTCTTTGTTTCTGATGAAGTCCATGGAGTGGGGCAAAACAAACTCTTGCATGTTTTTTACCATTTCTCTAACTGTTTCGCCGACTAATAATTTATTGTTTTCAGATAAGGCATTTTCTATATCTGTTTTTGGAATCTTAAAAAATTCTCTCTGTCCGTCTTTTTCAATAAACGGAATGGCAATAACTGCTTCTTTTACGGTTTTAGTTGATTTGATCTCTCCAACTCTAACAGGATCGGCAGAGAAGCCACAGAGGTCTGCCAATGAGGATGTTAAAGATGAATTTCCACCCATTGAGTTCTGAATCCACTGATTCGGGACATCTGTCACTCGCAAGAAAACTCCCTCTTGTTGAGATGGGATTTCTCCATACTGATGCCACATTCCAACGGGGGTTGTCTCTGGGGCTATGTTTGGAAGAGTAAAATTGTTTGTTGAGCCGGTATAGCTATATTTATTAAAATTAAGAACGGGCGATTCAAACTTTGATTGTATAATCCAGCGATAGGAATCTGCTGGATTGTCGCTTTTGAAATCTTGAGACAAAATACCTTTAGAAAATATATTCATAGAAGAGGCCAATTGCATAGCATCTTCGTTAACAAGTCTCTGACTGGTGAAGGTTCCGGCCTCAGATGCAGATAATACTGGTTCATAAAACCTTAGAAATTCCACCGAACTCGAGTTTATAATTTCTTCAAGGCTGTATTTTTTTGTTGTTGCTGGTTTAAAAATGATATCTGCCCAGCCTTCGCCATGATAATAAGCAGGTGTAAATGGATAATTGTAACCTTGCGAGGCATCGTTACCCATTAGGTAATGGCCGTCTGAATCTACTTGCAGGTCCTCAAATGTTGAGCCATTCGCTGGTGTGGTTGGGTCACTATGAACTTCTATTGTCACAGAATCATTTCTAGTATAAAATGTGTCTATTGATCCATCTTTCTTAAATGCAGACCAGTTATTGAATTTAACGGAGAGGTTAATGCCCGATGCACCGGACAGATGGAGTCTTTGTGGTGGGCCAAATCCGCTTGGCCTAGAATACATTGTGATGGTTTCGTTTATGCTTCCTGTGTCTTGCGGTAGACCGAACCGATCTGATGGTGATGGTGAATAATAAGATTTTGCTGGATCTGTTGTCCAAACATCTTTGGGCCCTTGTGTGGATCGGTATAGTGATATTCTCATCATGTATGCCTTCCCTGCTTCTGCATTTCCGAAGTTTGGATCGGCTTGTGGGAGCGAGGCTATTGTTGTATAATTTTCATTTTCTAAAAAGAAACCTCCGACCTCAGATAAAAAGTTTGAAATCATTAATCTGTATTTCTGATCGCCTTGGCCGCTCCAATTAACAGTGGCGTCAACAGAACCCCTAGGATCTGGTTCTTGCGACCCCATGGTAAAATTGGCTAGGTGTTTTTCTGGTTCTAGGAGGGCTTCAAATGGCACTCTTCTGTGGAATTGTTCATTGATGTAATAAGATCCGGTGGTGTTACCATCTAGCTCTATTGATGAAGTGGTGAATGATCCTGTCATCATTGGATAATCACATGCTATCCCAGATTTGATTGAATTGAACAAGATTCCGGGAGAAAATAGAGGTTGAAGAAGGAACTGTGTTGCATAGTCGGCACCTGTGCCGTCGGCAAAGGAAGAGCTGAAGTTTAAGTGTTGTCCGTATGAATCGTAAAACTGTTTTGCGATATCAACTGTTCTCTGTGCCGGATAAAAGCCTTCATAAGGTAGCAGCTTCTTGACCGCTTTGCACTTAAGTGTAAGTGCCAATGGGTCGACAAAACCCTTATGATCGTCTTGTATGATTTCAAAGTTCTTCAAAAAGTCCGTAGTTGAATAAACCTCGAAGAATTCTGCTTCATCGGAATTAGAGGCACCAGATTTACCGCCGGTGATTTCCAGAAGCGGGAGATCGTTGGCGCCAAAATCAGTATCTCCGGAATTCAAATATCTATCTATATGATTTGAGATCTTAAATTCCGGTACCACCGTATGGTCTTTTGCAAAAAGCCTAATGTTTTCAGCATAAGCATCATAAGAATCATAAAACGGATTTCTACCTGATTGTGTCGGGACATCCCAAAAAGCGGTTCCTTGGAATAATTCAAATTCTAAAAGGTTTCTTGTGGCACCTATCTGTGGGTTGATTCCAAATGGATTTCCAAATGAACTTGAAATCTTCAACGAATGTCTCCGAGTATATGAAGGTGCGGCATAGAGCTGATCATCCAAGTTTAAAGTAGTGTCAAGCACTTCGGCATTGAATGAATTATAGGAATTTTGAAGTATTCCGGGACTTCCGGAAGCATTGTAGGTCGCTCCTAAGAAAAATGTATCAGATAAAGCATCACCAGCAACAGCAGAAGAAACAAAGTTTAGTATACCGCTTCCGGGTAGGGCCTGATTGGTTCCTTGTCCTTGTAGCGGTTGGTTGGCTTTGAATGTAAATACGGCGGAACCACCAGTGACCAAGCCTTGTGTCTTGGATCCCGAGGGAGAAGTACTGGCATAAGATGATGACAGTGTATAGGTTGCTGATAGTCCTGTTCCTATGTTTGCGACAACACTGCTTGTTGCTGCGAAGAAATCTGAAGAACCACTGAAAGCATACCACAGCGATGCTGTTTGTCCTGTCACTGCTGAGCTTGTGAGATCCACATAACAATACTTTGGAGACACTGCTAATTCAGAACTATTGAAGCTTGTTGAGCCAGAAAACAGTGCTAATTCTGCGATGTTTCCGTTCTTAAAGTAATCTGTTGCTACATTGTTGGTGCTTGAGGTCGCACACATAACAAATACTTCGGATACAGAAGATGTGTGATAACCGATGCGGTCTGTGAGGTTTCTTGGAGGGCCTGTATTAGCAGTGGTGGTAAAACCGACTGATGCCGTAATGTGATAAGGACCACCAGCATACCCAGCATAATCATGCAAAATATCTTTTGAACCATCATTTCCATCATAGTTTGCTGGATCGCTGGATCCATTGCCTAATCTCCACCATGCGACAGGATCTGGGCCTGTCCAATAAGAACTTGTAAGGTCTATTGTCGAACCAGAATTTGCCAATAAATTGAGATGTGCTTCTGTAAAGGCGGAGCCCGTTATAATTGCGAAATCTGCTAGGATTTGCCCTCCTCCGTACGAATCGGAATCAATTGAATACAAGCTGTATTGTTGAAAAGTGGTAGCAAGAGCGGCTCTAGGAAGAGGGTCTGAGTAAGCTTCGCTGCCTGCTATTTCAACCAGTCCGCTGGTGGTGTAGGCATAAAGCTTCAATGGGACATACTGTCCTGCAGCGGTCTCATCAAAAATTATGTATTTGGTGAGAGTTCCTATATGATCGGAAACATCATATGTATAGACTCTAGTTTTGAGCGATCCGCTAGAAGTGCTAAAAATAGAGATTGTCAAGGTTGTTCCACTAATTTGACCAAATATGAAATTGTTAGAGTTGGTATAGAACTTGAAAATAGTTTGGGTTGTGGTTCCGATTACTTTGAGAAAAAATGTTATAAGCCTATCTGCTGATCCCATAGAAAGATTGTACGGTCCCGATCCGTTGGTGAAACTATCATTGGTGTTTTTGCCTTGTGCTGTTGTACTTGTAAATAAAGTTGTTGCGGTCTTGTTGGCAGTGTAAAAGTTTAGTGTGTCGCTTATAGAAGTCGCACTCCAGTTCGGACTAAATCTCAAATTGCCATTCAATTTAAAGTTTATATCACTTGTTTGACTTATAGATCCAGAGTTACTAGATAACTTTATTATGTGGTTATTCCACTCTTGACCCCTAGAGGTGGACTCTGCATCTAAATCATGTGATATGGCTACGGCACCAAGTGCTTTCGTTGAGCCGGTGTGAATAGATGTTGCTCCATCTTCAAATTGATTATTAAATACGGTGGAATGTAATACCTCTATTGTAGAGCCACTGAAATACACTGATCTTCTGTTGATTTGTGTTGAGTCCACTTCACGATAAAGATACCCTTCTGTTGTTGAAGAAATGTCCTTTGCCCAAAAGTGAAGATAAAGATTATCAAATTCTGATTTCCAAGTTGCTTCATTAAATGTAGATGAATTGACTTGTAGGTAAAACGGATCAGAATCATCATTGCCAGTCGATGTGTATGCAGATCTTGTGATGTAATTCGCAGTATATGGATCAACTCTAAAGTTACCAGCATCCATTGCATTAGACCATGCATTCCAGAATCTTGCGGTACCATCAACCGAGTTCAATGAATACTTCTCGGCAGTTATTCTATAACCGACGATGTCACCAACTTGTGCTGTGGTGTAATCCGAAATAACACCGGGATCATTACCATCGGCATCATAAGCAAAGAAAGAGATCTCTGCTGCTCCGAACTCGAAACCACCGGCAGAACCCGAGGATGTGTTAAAATCAAAATCGCATCCAATTGATGCTGTAAATGAACCAACAGAGGCAGATAGGGTTCTTGCAGCCCAATTATCTTCTGTGTCTAATACCCACACAGATTGTGATGGAATTGTAAAGCCAAAGCCGTTATCTATTGCCCCTGTTTCATTTCTATTGGTTCGGAGATCTCTCCAATAGCCAGATTCAAAGTTAGGGCGACCCCTTACTTCGTTCAGATAACTGTTTCCGGCTTTTGGATAAATTGTTTGTGAATATTTCAACAATTCAAATTGATCTAAAGGAGAATTGTCTCCGTCTAATCCACCATCTAAATAAATGTCGCTTAGCTCATCGTATCCTTCTACTACATCGTAAATGATGCCATGATGTCTGTTGGCCTGTTCATTTGCAAAGTATTGGTTTTCATTATTGAAAGATGTTAGAATCTCTACTCTGTCCAATTCTCCATTATCATCATCACCTCTTTGTACGGATCCTACGAGCATGATTGGCTTATTTGAAGAAATGACAACAGATTCGGTTATTTGATATAAGCTTCCTCGTTTTTCTCTATAGGTTTGAATCAATTGAGAACCATTAAATTTCTGTTTGATCTCTCCAACTTCCGAAACATACGAAAAGATAGAGTTGTTGTTATGATACCTTGTAAGAGGATTTTGCCCTGCTCTTATCTGCTTGAATATGGGATAGCCATACAACCCATTTCGATGTATGTTGAGTGCTACCAGATAATCATCTGCATTTATAATTCCAACATTCAAATTAACAATAGAATCAAAGACAAGACCTTTGGCCACTGTTGTGTTGGCAGATGTTGTTAGATCATTGTTTGATATCGCGGAACTAATTGTGGTACTCAATGCAACAGAGTCTCCGATTTTAAAAGTACTCGCTAGATCTTCGCCTAACTTCCAATAGTCTATAATATCGGATGAATAAATTGAGTAGTCAACAAATCTTCGCTCTCTATAGAACGATCTAGCTTCGGCAGAAGAAAGTTGCTTCTTCCATAAAACCAATTCAGACATGGAGCCATGCAAATTATTTTCATCTTGGGCCGACCCGCCAACTCGCAATAGATCGATGTTGTTTCTCGTGCTTGTAGTCATATTTCTATTAGATACCGAAAATAGAAATTGTGAATCAACAGTTTGTTCACCGTTAATATAGAGAACAGGATTTGAATCTTTGTCCCCATCCCAAACTAAAGCAAAGTGGTTTAGTGAACCCAGTATACTCCAAGAAGTGCTAAGTGAGGTCCAATAAAATTGATTTACATTTGAGCCTTCTAGAACACTAAAAATAATCTTACCACCAGTATAATTGCCACTGTCTTGTGCTGTGTGGTGGAAGACAATTGCTAATGAATTATTGGCCCCATCAGTTGCCAATAATACATGTGAATTGTGCTCGCTTCGCACTGATTCGTCTAAATCTATTTTTGCCCAAAATGTAATTGACAATGGACCAGTCGTTGTATATCCGCTAAAACCAGTTTCTTTACTGGCTATGTAGTAATCTGAGGCAGAACCTCCATCGTCTACATACTTATTTGCTAATGCGCGGCGAACGATATGTTCGTGCGGTTGGTAACCTATCGTATTCGTTGATGAAGTGATTGGCTCATTGACAAGTGTATTCAGTCCCACTAAATCCAAATTAATTGGCATTATTAACTCCCGTATATTTGTGATGCAGATGGAAACGAAATGGCCGAATCAAATCCACTTGAAGAGGATAAGATGCCGCTCTTAGGCCAAAATCCAAAGACTTTTTGTGTTCCGCTTCTAACAGAGTAATTACTTCCTAATGAAGAAGTTACCCAACTATAATTGTAGTCAGATTGTGGCAAAACTGATTGAATAAAGAAGTTGTCATGAATTTCATCTATTGCAGATGATCCACTGATTGGTCGTAATGCTGTATTTCTATGTATTTTGTGAAACGATGGTTCGACCACATAGTCTGTTGCGGAAACCGCTCCATGTAGTGAATCAATACCAAACTTACCAGAATGCCTTGCATGAAGATGATTCAAGCCCTCTCGTCGGTCAGCATGCGAATTAACTCTGATTGTACCAGATTCTCCACTGTTTCCAGCAGATCCAGTGTCTGCTCGTCCAATAACAGTATAGTTTCTATAGTTCAAAGAGTTATAGGGGGAGTATTCTTTTGAATATACATCCATATAAGCAGGGCCGGTTTCAATACCGCCGGGAGCAGAGAAGCGACTTACAATCACGGTTTCATTGCCAGCAGAATTGTTTTCCCAATCAGACTGTTGTTTCACCCCATCGGAAATCCTATTTGTCCCTTCGAAATTAAGCTGTGTGTTTCCGTTGGTTGAGGAATCTATGCCCAATAACCCTATTTGGTTTGTAGTTTCTGGTAATACTGAAATGTCTGTTGCTAAATAATTTCTTATTGAGCCACTGATTCGGAAGATTCTATTGTTTTCTTTTCTACCTACCACATTTATTACTTCATAGTTTCTCTGGTAGTTTCCTAAATTGTATTGTGATCCACTAACATTTGCAACATTGACCGGTCTTTTTGCACGGGTGTCACGATAACGAATAGCCCATGGGCGGGTGGCATCGGGATATGGTCCTCCGTAATCAGGACCAGTAAAGCCCAGAGCGCCGTCAACGACATCTAGTGACTCATGCTCTCCAACTAAAATTCTCCACTCTTCAGGTCTCGAAGTGGCTCCGTCTGTTCCTAAATTAATGCCAACATGTCTGGATTGTCTTCCACCAACCCATTGATTTGTAAATGGGCCTTGAATTGGTATTTCGTTGGTATAGTCAGTTGTATCTGAATGTAGGTTGGTTAGAATTGCATCTTTTTCATAAAGATTGTGGATTGTTGAATTATAGCCACTATCGTTAGTACCTTTGATTAGGTTGAAAGGAAAGATCTTTTCGCCTTTTATGTTATACGCAAATTCTGGTGTAGCATATACACTTGATCCAGAAGCAGGAGCAGACCCGTCGAAATTAGAATAAACACCTACGATCGCAACTGAATTATATTTCTCCTTCTCTGTTGGGCCAAGCTCAACGTCTTCGCAAGGAGAGGGATCTATTAGTCCTTGACCTGTTCCCACACCTAAAACAACGACATTCTGTGGGGCACCATCAGAAGTAGTTCCGTGGGGTGCTACAAGTGGCTTTATGAAATCGCGATCTTTTGGTGTCGCATAGTTTGTTCCGCCATGTATGGTTCTTTGCTCTTCGGCACTAAACTTATAAGGATTTGCAAATCTTCTCAAAGCATAAGTGCCACCAGTATAAATGTTTTGACTATTGTCTCCAAAACTAGGCCCAACAGCATCTTTTTGTGTCGTCAATACTTTTCTAATTTGCTCTCGGTCCGGACTGTTTGTTCCGGATCTTTCTTCTCTATCATTATGCCATAAACAATGAATATTTTTGTTTGTATTTGGCACTTTAAAAGATGTAGGAATAGCAGTCGTGTAAGTAGAGCCGACACCTTTTACAGATAGGTGATATCCGCTTTTTGAATCTTTCAGCGTCAAGCCTTTATATGGGTCATCATCTGGGTCATCTGGGTGGTCTCCCATTCTGTAATAAGATACGAGATTAGATGCGGATGGGTGATTTAAAAGATTTTGTGCAACACCAGAATTATAGATGCTTGTGGCATCAGCTGCTGTCATTATTTTGTCCCAAATGGACACTTCATCAAATACATCGCCATCAACCGCTGCTGATCCAATTTGTAAAGACCCAGCGTCTAGGGCCCTAAATGCGGTTGCTCCTGCGCTATATGCCATGTCTTCTTCCACAGAGCCTCGAATATATATGTTAACATCTCCATTAGTCGGATCAGCATGGTCCCAAGAAATTAAAATAAATGCATCGGTTGTAACTGGGTTGGCAGTAGTTGTTCCGACTGATACTCCACCAGACGTGACAATCGTTGCAACTATTTTGTTTGTAGCATTTTGTGAGATTTTTAAATTATTACCAAAGTCAATTATAACTCGGCCAATGGTGGTGTTCGCAGGCTTAAACCAAAACCCTATTGAAAGTGCTCCGGAAGAACCGGTAAATACGGTTCTATCTGCATATTGTAAACAACATGTGGATGCAAGGCTAACTGCTTTTGCATTGTAGTCTTCGTTTTTATAATCCGGAGCATGTCCGTATTGCCAATTATAACGGCGCTCTGCTATACCTTTGATTCCGCCTTTGACTCCGCTGTCGGTTATTGTTTTAGATTCAATTGATGGAAACCTATGTTGGTACTTTGGTCTCTCGAGAATATGAGATTCAACCATGTCCGACAGTCCTGCATTGAACTTGGCAGAAGCCGGATGAAGCTGTTCTAAAAAATAGGAAACTGATCGATCAATCCACTTAAAATACTCTGTGAATTTGTCCAAATCCATGTCACCTGTTACTCTTTCGAAAAAGATTTGGCGAGCATGGTCTAATCTCTTATAATCCTGTCTGTATCTATCAATTGGCTTTGAAAATAGATTAGAATACTCAACGATTGTTGAGAACATGTTTAGCATGTTTTCTGATACTGATTGATACATACTCTTTTCAAATGAAAAAATGTTGTCGGTAACGTCTTCATCTTCATAGAGAAAGGTATCGGCATCTCCCATTATCTTTATTGTGTCGGATGTAAAGGAGATCTCTGGAAGCTCTTTCTTTGAAGCGAAAATAAACTCGTTTGATACAACAGCTGTTGAAGAAACTGGAAATTCATCTCCGGTTCCTTTGTGTTCTGCTTTGATTACATTTTCAAGCCATCCATATCTTCCTGTTGAAGAGCCGCTTGAGTAATCCTCAACTACAAACTCTCCGCTTGAATCAGAAGTTGATACCGTTTGAAAATCCCAATGAAGTGCCAAGCTATCTTGGGCTGGAATGTGAACTCCGCTTTGGTTTGTAGCAAAAAGCGTTGGATTTCCAAATACTTTATCATGCCCATAATTCATGGGATCTTTGTTATGCTGTTTTATTGATTTATTATTGAGCTTATCAAAGTAAATTGAGGTCGCAGCGATCTTAACATCACTATTGGTAACAACCGAGCCAGACCAATTGGTGCGACGAGCACCAACATATGCTTTCTTATCAGCTGATAATAGTGATGAGCCTGTTTCATGTAATAGAGTCGTTGATACATTAAATTCATGCAAGACTTCGTCTAAATTGTGAGAAACTCCATAAAGTTCCAAAGTGTATGAAGGATTAGATGAAGTTAGGTATGAACCAGCAAAGGGATAACCTTCAGGGTATACTCTAACCGCCAAGTTCCATCTTTGATTGTTATAGATCTCATCATAATAAGAAGAAGTCAATACAATTGAGGTTGTGGATGTGCCATGATTTATTTGTTCTAGAACCCATTTGGCTCGTGTACTCTCCACGGCATCTTTAACCAAATATAATTGAAAGTTGTCGTGGAGGTTTGATCCACTATATTGAACTCCGGATGAATCTACTGCATCAAGTCCAAATACCGAAGATGATTGAAAACTTGTGTAAAAATAAGAAGAATCTGTTTGCTTTGGTTTTACCGGTACTAATACCTCAACTTCGGCAGTTAGTGCTAAATTCTTCTCTAATCTCTCAAGTTTTGAGCCAGAAATGAAATTCTGTTGGTACACTGTTGCTCCGAAACGAGCAGGTCTAGAAAAATCAATATGCTTGGTCTTTTGTGAGGTGTGTTTGGTCTTGTCAACAAGATATTGTGTTGCATTGTCTGTATAGAGGTTAAGCTTTACTATTTCATCATCTATGCCAAAGCACCGAAGAAGATTTCGGTATGATTTTTCGGTGCCTTTTGATTTGTAAATGTGTTCGAGGTTGTTGTAAATGTTGAGATAAATTAGATTCTTTATCTCTGTAATTTCTTTTTCGTATTTATTACCATTCAGATCGCGGGAATTGAAAAATTCCAAAATTGATCGATTGGTTAAAACATCCTCAACATTAAACCCTTTATCGCTTAGAAGACGATTCGCAAATGGCTTTGCTTTGTTATTCGAAGTTGTATAGCCCTTATCACGAAGTTCCGGTAGTCTTTCCACTTGTGCGTATAGAGTATCAAAATAAGAACCAATTATTTGAACAAGCTTCTTGAACTCTTTTCCATTTTGTTCATCTTCATCTCTTATCCATTGTGGCGTCAGATCATACAAATACATGTTATTATTAGCATCATGATTAGATCCGCTAGTTTGCATTTCAGTCTCTAGAGCAATAACATCTGGGTGACTGGATCTTATAATCAGATCGCCTCTTTCAGAGGTTAAAGAAGAACCAGTGGCACGAAGACCAGCAGAATAATCCTGCCAATATGCATTTGAAATTCTTCCGGAATAGTCAAGGACTACTCTGTCCTCAGAGTCTGTGCCTGTGTTACCTTCATTGAATTTAAAATACATTGAAAGTTCTGTCTTGTAGTCGTCTGTTGAAGCGCCGCCATCAATTGTTGATTGATAGTTTCTATAAATTTCTTCTGGTGTTCGTTTTTTATTCCAAAAACGAAACTCGTCAAATGAACAAGAATGTATAGTAAGTGTAATAGCCATAAATTATTTTTAACCTCCAAAGTCAATTGAGGGACCAGAGCCGTAAGGTGTTGCACCTACACTCCAAGAGCCGGACATTATAAAGCTTGTAACAGAGCTGGTCAGATTTGGAAATGTGGCTGCTGTTATCGCTTTTCTTTTATTTATCTTTCCATCAAAGTAAAAATCACATACCAGATCAGATCCAAGTCTAAAAAGACTTATAGCATAATGGTGCCATGAGCCGTCTGCAATTGACGAAGTGGTTACAGTGTTGTCATTTGAAATTGTTGCTCCAAACCAACCTGCTGATGAGGACATATTAAGATTAAATACACTTTGGCCTGTAGGGCTGACGGGATGATCTTGATGAATTAATGCCACATTGATAAAGCCCACATCGGAAGAAAATTTATACAAATAAGATCCACTATATGAGCCATTAAATCCATCAATCTTCATTCTCCATTCCCAAGTTACACCATCATCAAAATCAAAATAAGCTGTTTGTTTTCTTCTTTTTGTTGTATCTTGTATAACCTTCTTGGAACCAAAGAGTGTTGAGAGCTTAGTTGACGATGGAACTGTTGCTTCTTGATAACCCCTGTTTACTTGCAAGTAAGATGTTCCATCAAAAGCAGCATATCCTGAATATCTTGGATACTTATTATCAATCATCCATTTATCTAAATAAGAAGAGCTTAGATAGAAGTTTGTCTTTTCTTTAGCTGATCCATCATACGGATAATCGTTATAAATCCTCTTAATACTCTCGGCATAATATTCTTCACCAGAACCAAAACGAACAAAGTTAGATGCTGTTGAGAAGTCAATAGGAGGAATATATGTATCTAAATCTTTGGACTTGGCTACAATAAAATCGGGAGACTCTGTTCCTTCTGATCCGGAATTAGCGGATTTTGCAAAAATCGGTTTAGTACTCATCTTCTCTCACTTTGAATCTAAAGTTGTACGGCTGAACTTCCCAGTCGGTTACCGAATCATTATAAAAGGCAAATTTTATATCATACGAATAACCGGCTTCAAGCATAGATAAGTCTAGATCAAAGTAATTTCCGCTAACATCATGTGCCAAGCCGGTATGCCAATCAGAGCCGGTTCCAAAAGGTATAACTCTGGCTCCATCTGATGTACGGCAAACCTCATAAGATGCCGATGGTATTATTAAGTTTTCCGGAGCTGCAGAGGCAACAGTATAAATTGTTGGAGACCAATCTTTTACACGTGCATATAATCTAAATCTTGCAGTTTCTTGATTGCTATATTGGCTTTTCATGTTACTTATTGATAGGACATACCTTTGGTTTGTACTATGTGTCTCTGATGCGAGAGAATTTACAGAAATAGTTCCTGTATGAAATTGTGTTCCTGATCCATCGTGCCAGACATCTCTAAGAGTGGTGGCGGTTGTGGAAACACAAACAGAACAAGAATAGATACCAGCAGAGACATACCCGCCTGTGGCTGGTGTATCAATACATAGTGTCTCTGCTGTTCCGCCTAGGGTTTGATAAAAATCAACATAGATGTTGCCGGTATCAATTGACGGTATATTTCTAAGCCTTCCTCTAACATAGTTGTATAGATAAATTGTATTAAGGTTGTCCTCAGCAGGTGCGAGGGAAGAAGAGGAATAAAAATTACCACGATCATCTTTGATGTCGTCGTTGAACCTTGCTTCTATGATCGGCTTTTTAAAAAAGAATTCGCTTGATCTAGCGAAGAACTTTTTTGTATAATAAGATGTTGTTCCGGATTCATATGATCCGGATAAGAAGATGCCAAAACCGTAGTTATCTTTGGTTCCAGCAATCCACTCTTCTACTAGCGAAGTTACATTGATTTCAAGATCCTCTGATCCTTTGTCAAATGTCGCTGTAAATACTGGTGTTGTGTGAAAATCACCCCCTTGAGCAACCCAGCTGTTATTGCCTGATCTTTTTATCCAATTTGAACCTATGTTGTTATAAGTTAAATCAGTATAAGAATCAAGATCTAATCCATTCCCCTCTTCCCAAGACTGTGAAACTGCTTGTACAGCTAATGTAAAACTTCTTGGTGTTGTTTCGATGTGTTCAGTGTTGAACATTTTTAAATAAAACGAAACTGACCCATTGGCCGGAATTAATCCAGCGGTTCTATCAGCTGAAATCTGTGATGTGTCAAATTGTACAAGTGCTCTAGATGCCTCAGCAGAGCTAGTTGTCGCTTGACCATAAATTGAAAAAATCTCTATTACATCGGCTGCTCCGGCATTTGACCCAGTAGCTCTGGTGGACAAATCGCTCTCAAAGGCATTTGTGATTGTGTTATCTGCTATTGCTGTGTATCTTTTTATACTCATTTGGCGGCACCCTTTATGTCTTCATTTGGAAATTTTAATTCAACGATCACGTTTTTTGGAATTTTATAGTATGAGCCGTCTTTTGAACTAACTTTGTCAAAGTCAAACGGAATCGAGGAATGATTTCCCCCATACTTATTGAAGACCTCAACCTTCTTAACATCAATAATTCCAGTTGTCTTTACCAGAATGTTATAGATCTCTGTTAAGTAGATGGCTTCTCCTATATAAAACTTTGGAGAATACCTGTTCGCTAAATTATTTATGGCATTAGTGATCACTTCATCACGACTATATCTATTATCAACCGATACTTCGAAATCTATTCCAAAATTTACTATTTTTGCATCAAAGATTTCCATCTGATCGTTTATAGACTTGTACTGTGTTAGCCAAGATTTTAAATTTTCTTTTATTCTTGCACTTGTAGTTATCAATTCTGCATTTTGATTTTCTGAAATAACATACAGGGCTAGTTTTCTATTTGTTGACAGAGGATCGTTTACCACATTAACTCTTTTTATTGACCCGAACTTATTTGGCATGTTATATGCAATCGATTCATAGTCCTGTTTTGTAACTGCTCTGTTCTGTGTGGCATAATAGTTCTTTGCTCTAACTTTAAGCTCATCTGATAAGATCTCGACTGTTTGTCCACTTATTGGATCTTCATTTGTAACTTCGAGAGAACCCCTTATGTATGCCACTGTGGCAGAATTCAAACTTGTTGGGTCATTGAATTTTACAACAGGCGAAATAACTCTATCAAGCTGGTTTGCACCAACATTAACATTTGTTGAGTCATTAACCCGATAAATTACCTTCAGAGTGGTTCCATAAGGAGAGATTCCAAATTTGTCAGTCCCTAATAGTTTTGAAGGATCAATAGACGTGGCAGTTATCGCATCCCTAGCATGGAGATTCAACGCAACCGCTGAGGGGTCTGCTAGTCCAGAATCATCGTCATCCTCCGATCCGAAGCCAAATTGTAAATAAGTTCCGGTATTATCTTGCTCAATAATAAATCTTCTTGCTGTTACAAATGGTTTCATAATAGATCTTACGCCATCAGACAAAGCAGTTGGGTTTGTTGTTTCTATCATGATTGTTTCTTGGCTCAAATAGTCTACTTCGTAATAGACATTTCCTTCTGAGTCGACGACTTTTACTACTTCTGAAATAGCGGAGGCGCCTATTCTTACTTTTCTAAATTTTTCAAACGAAGCATTAACCAGATTAATATCAACTGACTGCAGTTTACCTGATGAGACTTGGCCGTAGGCACGAATAGCATAATAAGTAACGCCACCAGTTGTACTATTGTATTGTGCTTCTACAACTTCATTTTTGGGATCTGAAAAATCAACATCTTCCAATAGCAAAAAGGATACACCAGAAGCTGATCGAAGAGATGTATTTTTCTTTAAAGTTGGTATGTAAAGAGGATCTGGTGCATTTCCATCTGCATTAGCAGGTATCAAGATAAAGAATGATGCCAAGCCATAAGACACAGGTACACCAGCAAATGAATAGCCCATAGACCGAGCATGCTTTCGTATGTTAGAAAATTCAACAGATGTATCTAGAAATGATTCATTCGCTTGGTAATCTAAATAAAAAGATAAGTTATCTCCGACGTATGCAACCATGTCAAAAACCATTGAACCAAATGAGGCATCACTGAAATCTTTGTAAGTATTTGGGTAGTATCTTTTTGCATAATCTATCAAGTCTTGCTTGATTGTATCAAAATCTCTATTTGTATATTTTATAGGTATGTTTTTGTTTTTGGGCATGTAGCAGATTCCTTCACATCAAAAATAAATAGTTTGCTCGTTAATTTCACAGAGAAACTTCAACTTCCAACTCGTCCGATAGTTTAATTTCATCTATCACATAAACAAGCTTTACTTTTAAAACTTGCTCATTCATTCGGCTTATGTCGGTTTCAATGTCCAAATTGCTAAAAACATTGAAATATCTCTTTATCTGTTCTCTGATGACGAATTTGAGAGGCTTTAAATCCTCGTTGTTATTTAAAAATAAGTATCTCAATAAGCCAACACCAAAATTAGAGTCGGAGAGCTTTTCTCCCGGAATCGTTAACAAAATGTTTTTAAGATTAAATTTTATTGATTCAGCAACATTTTCCTCTGTTATAGATACCAAATAGCCCTCTGGTCCTACTTTGAGTGGAAACTCAACTGTTATATTCTTTATAGCCATACTTATCCTCCAAAAATCTCTGCTAAGTCATTTACACAATCTTCGCCATCTTTATTAAATGGTCGATCTTCTAATCTTCTACGGAGTTGCCACCACTTTACAGATCTATCTATATTAAATAAGCCATTGGGAAGTAAATTAGAGAATAGCTTTTTCCTATTTTTCTCTTTTGTCTCATCAAGACTGTCGTCGTCAGAGTCCATTGAGCGATAAAAAGAGGCGAAAAGCGCTCTACACTGGTCTTTTGTATCATCCAGAATGTTTCCTTTCCATTTTTGGTTTCCTCTATTCTCCGAGCCTTCTTCTCTTTCTGATGAATCTAAGCCTAGTGAATCTATAAAGGCATCATACATATAAATTGACATTAATCCGGAAATCCTTCTGGTTATCAGAAGATTGTTAATAACAAGGTCAAATTCGCTTGTAGAAACAAGCTTGTCAACATAACATTTTAGGTCTTCACCAAGATTCGTATCTTGTAGGTCTATTTCGTTAAGCTTTCTGTCTATTATATCTTGTTCAAACTTTGCAATTGGAAAATAATGAGCAGAGCCGGCGTAACCTTCCACAGGCTTGGCTTTAAATGCTCTGTCAAATTCAATTGCATTTGGAACAGCAAAATTGCTCGGAGGTGCATAACATAACCTGACTCCAAACTTAATACCAATGCTGCCGTCATAAGTTAATACATTTCCATTCTCATCTAATACTTCTATTGCATCTCCAAGCGCTTCGGAAATTAATATTTCTTTATCTCCACGAAAGTTTCTTATTTCACTTTGTAGCTCTGTTATTGAAACCACTCCATTTAGAAGTGTTGTGAAACTACTGCTTCTGGTTCCTTTGGGTGTCACCACTGCATACTTTTCTAAAAAGAAAACTCCATTGTTTTTGATCTCATCTGTAATTTCTAAATCCTCTAAAGGATTTTGTACAGAAGGATCTTGTACTACTTCATTTATGTCACCATACGGAAGAGAGGATTCCCCTACCGGTCTTTCGACTTCCGAAAGGCCAGCTTGTATTGTGTGATTTTTACAAATGTTGCTAGCACCAATAAAAAATTTGCTAAGATCAAAGATATAAGGCTGCGGGACGAAGAATTCATCTAGCTTATCAGAATAACCTTCTAGTTCTGCTCTTATGTGAAATCTTAAAATTGACTTACTAAGCATCATGCTGTTGTGTAGGTCAAATTCCCTTGTGATCGTTTTTAGTCTTTTTAGGCTAAGAACCTTGATCCTTACTCTTCTTTCGTCTTTCTTTTTCTTAAGTAGTGTATCCCTATAGTCTTTTCCGTATGCACCAAAAGCAAGGGCATTTAGCAGACGAATTCCCCTATTCTGTGCCTTTTGAGAGGACTGGTTGCGCTTGAATTGTACCGCGACTATGTTCCCTTCAAAATCTAATGAATAAGATCCTATTGCTCTTATCAATCTTATGTCTTCTAACTCTGGTCTGAGATAGTTCTTGGAGATTCTATTGGTGTCACGCAGCATACTTAGCAACAAAGGTTCTCTCGGCAAAGTTCCTTCTTTGACTTTTCTATAAGATGATTGCACAACCTGCTCTAAAAATAGAAGCCAATATGTATACTCTTTGATTCTTGAAAATGTAAACCCGTCGCCAATGCCGCCCTGCTCTGTCATTTCTTCTTCCATCTTCTCTACTATCAAAGATAAAAAAGCATCATCATAATTTCTTTTAAAGTCTAGCTTTAATTGTGAAACCATCGGCATCGTTCTTAAAATGGCCTCAGAGCAATAGGCTCTTATGGTTGCAGTAATAACACCTTCCATGTAGGCAGTGCTACTTGGTGATAAAAGTTTATCAAATGCTGGTTCTTGAGTACAGGATTCATCTAATTCCATTCTTTTATCCGTTGGCAGAGTGTTTTGCAAACTAGAAACCTTATCTGAGATTTCTGTTAGATAAAGAAAGTCCGATCTTCTTGGATCACATCCATCAAGTTCTGGGACTACTATTTGCAATACTCTATACCATCCATCATGTTCGGTTGGTTCAAGATACAGTTTTGGTTTTGTGTATCTGCCTCCGTACTTTGCCGGATCTAAGAATTTAACTCTTTTGTTTCCTGTTGCGGACTTGCCCAAGGTCTTGTCCTCTTCTTCATATGTATATTCCCAAGTATCTGTATCGTCGGTGGCTTCGGGATTCACATATAACAAATCTTCATATGTTATTTTATCGTTATTGTAGCCAAATCTAAAACCAGTAGGAATCCCATCTGGTTCTCTGGAATCTTCTAAAAGAGAGTGTATAAGGGGTCCGGCAATTCCTGTATTCATTTTGTCATAAAGGGTATCTGTATTTTGTAAGTTGTTGACACCAGCACGAGACCAAGTTCTCTTGATATACTCTGAGAATAGGAAATTGACATACGGTTGATTTAATGTGTTCTCTCCCGAATCTATTTGTTGTACGAGCTTACTATTATTTTCAAGCCCATAAGGTATTCTTAATCTAAAATCGCGAGTTCTTTGAATGTTGTTATCTTTTATTCTGTTCAGGTCTGTTTTTCTTATAACGTATAATCCGTCTCTTTTAAAGCTATCATCTGAATTCGTATTGTTTTTATAAACTAAGTTAAAACCTTTATCAAACTCATAATCTTCGGGTTTTTCGCTAATGTCTTTGAAATTTAAAATAAAAGATGGACTATCCGGACCTGTTGTGAATTCTATTTCCTGTGTGGAGTCCATAAGCTGTTTTCTGGCATAGATTGAAATGGTATCTGGAAAAAGATGATTTGCTTCCGGTGTTGTTATTCCATCTTCTGTTTCTTGGTTGCCCTCAAATGTGTCTTCCGGAAAAAGCTTTTGGGCCATGATGGCTTTCGTTATGTATCCGGATTGATCGTATTTGTCCCTATGATCTTCAATCGAATTTGCTGCATTAGGGAACAATAAATCAAATCCAACTCTTGATTCATGCTGGAGAAAACCGGTTAGTCTTTTTCCACGAGAATCTGCCAAAATGTTATCAATAAATGCATGCCTGTGACCTATCATATCTCTTGTGAAGGCACTTGAAAGAGTGCCAAAGATACCTTCAGAAATCTGTGCTTGGAGTTGCTTTATTTCTTCTGGTGGAGGAGGTAGGATGTTTAAACTCTCAATACACTCCGGATCAGGGCTTGGTTCAAATGCTTTTCCAAAAAGATCTTCCAAGACCCCTTCAGGGCCATTTGCAAGCAAGTCCATTAGGTCTGCTAAATCTGATAACATTTTATCATTAAGGCCATTTACAAAGTCCTCAGCGGCATCAGAATCCAAGCCGTCATTTTGATAAAACTCTATTCTTCTTTGATCCCATGCCACTCTTTCTGAATTTGTAAGACAAATACTATTATCCATTGGTCTATTTGCAAGAGGAGATTCAGTGTCAAAACTATCTTCTAAACGGCCTCTTTGCTCCGGAGATAATAATGAACCCATTATACAAAAGATCTCTTTTACATCATCAGGGCCGTTTATAATTTCTAAGAGATCTGGATAAGTTACCTGTATGATTGCATAAATTGCTTTCCATACACGAGATGGCACTGAGGAACAATCTAAAAGTGCTTGTTTAATCTCATTTGGAGACATTGCTCTAGAGATACTATTTGCAATTGATGATTTAGCAGAATCTGGCATACCTGCTCGGCTTAGTAAATCATCCTGTGTATCATTAGCATTTCCATCAAAGTTACAAAACGCATCATTTATTGCATCTAACAGGCCATTTCTAGTCGTATCTTGACCTGAGATTTGGTTTGCCAACAAAGAGCCCAATGCTCCTATTGATCTGCATAGCGAATTGTCTAATAGTTCCAAAACTTTAACAAAAAGAATTAAAATCAGCTTATCTATTAGCTCAACAATTTTTTCTCTGAATTCCTGTAATAAGATGTTTATCACACCTTTAACACCAATCATTCTCAAAGAAGGTAAATTGGGTATTTCTGGTAGGATATAGCCATTGGCTCCATCTTCACAAAAGCCAATCTTAAGAGAGCCAAATAGATCGTCTATTCCAACTGTCAGATTGTTGACAGACGGACATGCAGCTTGTAGAAACACTTTTTTGAATACATTCGCACCGGGAATCTTATCAAGCATCTCAACCAATCGGTCAATACCTGCCAGCTCTATAATTGCTTCTACATATGCATCAAAAACTATCTCGACAGTTTCACTAAGATCGTTCAATTGCTTATCTCTATCTGCTGTATTATCGAATAGTTCTTCTTTTGCTGCTTGTTCGCTTGCCGCATCCCAAGGAGTCTTAAATGCAGCAGCGGCATCAGCAGAAATGTTTGCTAATTCTTCTTTTACTTTCTCTTCGACTTCAAGTTGAGTTTCTGGTGGTAGTCCTTGTAGAACCTTCTGCAATACAAATGGCGAAGTCTTACTTAGTGTAGATTTTACAATTATCGGTATAGCCTCTGCTAGTGACATGCCACCGAGCAAGCATTCTATTACATCAAATAGAACCCCTTCCCAACTGCATGGGTTTATTTTTGAAATTAAACTTCTGCCGGCATTTTTTGATATTCTTTGTGCCTTACCTTCTGTGCTAGCACGAGCGGCAAGCTTCTTTGCTAATGAGGGCTCCTCTGTTTCTGGGCCTTTGGCTTCGGCCCATAGTCTTTTTAAATTTTCGGAAGACAATGCTTCTGTAACTGGGAATTTTGTGTGCCTTTGTGTTCTTTTTAACTCTTTCAGTTCTTCTTGTTTTAAATTAAGAATCTGTTGTTGTTCCTCTACAAATCTAAGCGTGGCTTGTTCATAAAGATCAACCTCAGAAGTTCTCTCATCAACACTTAGTAGAAGTCCCGACAGGGCCCTATTGGCATTACTTATAATAGACTTAAGGGCTTTTACCTCTGTTTTTAGGATTTTTACAATTTCCAAATCATCATCAACTGCTTCGAGATCAACGTATCCTTGGATTAGTGCCTCTGGATTAGAGAAATCAAAGTTTAAAATTTGCTCCTCGCGGGCAGTAATAAATGACTGTATTCTTTGTTTCTCTAGCTTAACAGCTTCTTTGTCTATTCTACGATTTTTTCTTCTGGTGGTTCGCTGTTCTTTTGTTAGCTTTTCCTTTTTTATTTTTTCTTTGGTTTTAGTTACCAAGTTGTTGTTTCTGTATTCTTCAATGGTTTGACAATTGCGTGTACTGAAAGTGAATTCTATCATTTCTCTAAAGCTTAGAGCCTCTTCCAGCAAACCATCTCTGATTTCTGATAAATACGTGTCGCTAATGCAGGAATCAAGCTCTTCGTTGGTAGAGTCAACAGAGCCAAAGTCTATTGTCAAAGGTGGGTAAGTATGGTCCGCTACAAAATCCAGCCACGGCACAGGTTCAGATGAATTTTCGATTTCGCTCAACATATCATTTAAATTTGAAATGTAGTGCATGAGGGTTTGATTCTTGACCTCTTCTTTTTCGCGAAAGGAACCTAGACCTCTAAGTTTCTTATATGGACACCCCTTGTACTTAGCCTGAATTGATTTGATAAGATACGGCCTTGTGGGGTCTCTTTTGTCAAAAACAATCTTTATCTTATGAGCGGTTCTTACTCCTTTGCGACGACGCAATTTGTAATTATTGTCTTCTAATAGCTCCTCTAGAGAATCTTTGAACTTTTCAAATAAATTTGGAAACTTTGTAAGTCTAAATTTCTTAGTAGTGTCGCCGACATCCTGTAATAAAGAAAGTCGCTGAAGCATGTAATATAGAGACTGGTATCTGGAATAAAGTTTAAAAATCGCTTTCATCTGAAGGATGTTATTCTTGAATGCTCGTCCGTCCAATACCACGACTTTATCAGTTTGAGTGTTTACTTCTATCTCATCCTGTTCCTCGTCACCGAACGGGGCATTGACCAACACATCAATTGCCTCTGCTGGGATTGAGACTAGAATTTGAAATCTTTCGAAACTATCACCATAGTAGATGTCTTTAACGAACGCTTTGATCTCTAATGCTTCTAGATTAAAACGATTCTCAGGGTCTTGCTTATTGTAGTCAACATCTGATTTCATTTGGCCAGATAGGCTTTCAATTTCATCCAACTGAATTATCAGTTCTGGTGGTAGGTACAATCTGCAAACCTGTGAGGATCTCTTAGGAGGGAAAGCACAAACAACCGAATCTAATTCAAGCTTAGAGTATTGTCTTAGAATTTTTCTAATCCCTTTTTTAACGGACTTTTGTGCTAAATAGTTTATTTCCGCTTGTGATAAATTTCTGGGATTTTCGGAAGAAAGTATCGCTACTTGATATTCACAAACACTAAGATTTAAATACGGATCTGTTGTCTCCCACCAAGTGGGTTCAACATAATCTGGATCGATTGTGCAAGTTGGGCACACCTTTACAGAACTTGGTGGCTCCGGTGGTAGTTCGCACACTTCGTTTTGAAGATTTTTAAATTTTGATTCCGCCATTGTTTTTCTCAGGTTGTAAATACAGTCTTACTTAGAATGTAACTATCTTTGTTTGGTATTTGGGATGTGTTTAGATCATCGATTATTTTATTTAATGCGTCTATGTAACCCTCTGCTTGGTCTTGCAAATCTTTAGGTAGCTTGTTTATCAGACCAATAGCCAAATCCGGTGATGGAAGTGTTACTCCGGTTAGTGGATCGCCATGAATGTGTAAGATTAGCATCAATCTCAATTGCATGATTTCTAAAATCATCTTTTGTATTGATAGGTTGTTTTTGTTTATTGAAGCATTCATCTTCTCTAGAGCAGAAGCTAGTTTGTTTCCTAATACCATAGGTTCTAGCTCTAAGCCTTGGGCTCCGATAAGCTCTATTTTATTATCAGCAGTATCTATCTTTCTTCCATGAGCATCGGTTTCTCCATCTTTTCCAAGACTTACAGCATCAGACTTTCCTGCTTTTATCTTCACATTTCTTCGGCCCACTACCAATACTGTGTCGGCTTTTATTCCTATTCCGGATACCCCTCCACCACTTGATCTCTGTGGCTTATCAATAGCAAATTTGGTTCCTTCGGTTATGCCAAAGGCTGTGTCTAGGTCTGTTCTTTGTGAAATATAGATTCTGGCTGCGTCGGTAAATGGGTTTTTACCAACAACGGTATCTTGATCCAAGCTCAAGCCTTTATCTCTATAAGAAGAACCCAAGCCAACCACTAGATCGATTGCATTAGATGCAGGAGTGCCTTTTCCACCATAACCGGAAGAGAATGTGGATAGCCGATCTTTTCCTAAGATTATTCTGGAATTCATTCCTCTTTTTCTAGCCAAGGGCAACACTATCTCTGCTTGTGCTTGTTCGTATGTTGGTTCTCTTTCTGTTGGAACTTCAGTGTTTAAAGCACCAACGAGATTGCCAAGCTCTATAAGCTCTTCTTCTTCAATAGTTGATTTATTTAATACGGGGCTTTGTTTTGGCATTTTATTCTCCGGCTGTACTTTGTAATAAATTCAAGTGCATATGTTCGTTTTTAGCCGGTGTGCCTTCGGCATCTCTTTTTGCTTTTTGATCTCGGAAAGTGGTTTCTTCATAATATTCAATTTGGATTGATTTTGCTAGCTTGGTGTCTTCCGCTGCTTTTTTGAACTTTGCTAGTTTTGTGGCAACATCACCACCGAGAATGTTCTTTGTTCTTAAATCCATGGCACCGGCTCTCAAGTGTTCGGACATGTATCTATTATCATTAGTAATTGCATTCCTTATGAGTTCTTCTAACTTCTGAATTCTGTTTTCGCGAGTTTGATCACTTTTAGCCGCTTCTCTAAACGGCTTCCAATACGGTTTTTTGTAGGGCCACCAATTAGCATTACTATCCACACCATTTACTACCACAATTGCTTGTTCGCGGATTGTCCGTTGCACAGAAGTTACAACTACTTCATATCCTTTGAACTCTGTGTATGTTTGAAGGTTCCTTGCGAAGCTATCTAAAAATGAAATCATAGCAGGTGTGGCTGTCTTTCCTTGATTGGTTAATTTTGTACTAAGTTTCCATCCAACAGGGACAGTTATATCTTCCATCGTTACGATTTCGCTCTGGTTATCAAATGCTGCTTGTGCTGGTCCAGAGGGCTTGGTATTGAGAGAAGCTTCCGGCGGAATAGAAATTCTAAAATAATCACTATTAGAGCCACCAGTTGGAGTAAATCTTGGTATACCATCAACAAATTCTATTTCAACTATGGAGCCTCTATTTAGGGAGGTTCCACCTTCAACTTTGTTTTTTGAATAAATGATTGGATGACACTCAATTAATCTTTCAATTTGGTTATAAGTTTTTTTTTGCTTAAAGAATGCAACAGGATCAGGCAAAATCATATCATGAATTCCTAAAATCCTTACTTTTGCTGCTCTGTAAACACCAGTTTGTTTGCCATCTAGCTGTGCTTCTTGCGAAATCGTATTATCAGTTGATTGGTCCCCATCAGATACTATTATACCCTGAAGGATGGATCTTTGTTTTATCACATCCGTCAGGGTTCTTTCTAATGATTCATCTTGTATACTCTTACGAAACTTGTAAGAAGAAACAGGACTTGTTAGAAACTCCATAGCAGCCGTTATAGCATTGCTTATTGAAGCCATTATTCTTCGCCCTTTATAGCGGAATAAATTTCTTCCATGTCCTTCTCTGTTAAGCCTTCCACTTTTGTCTCTTCTTTTGCAATTAAAGAAGTAATCTTCACTAGCTGCTCGTTTGATCGCTGTAATGTTTCAACATACTTTGATAGAACAAGGCCGATGTCACGGTGCCTTGATTCGTCTTTGGCTAAATAGCCGATGGCATCTTTTAAAAGGTCATTGGTAACTTCTCGATCTTTGCGAATGTTCTCAACAACCTCGTCGATGTATTTATCTATTTTTTTACTCATACCGTAAATAGGTGCGTCTAGATTTTACCATTATCCCAGTTCTTGCGAAAGATTCTATATCTTTTTCTCATTTTATTGAGCTGTGATACAATTTGCTTAGTGTTTAATCCAGTAATCTCTCGGAGATAAAGATAAATGGCCTTTTTGTTCAGCATGTCTAGTTCGTCAACAGATGCAAATAGTTGACGAATCGCATTGTATACCGCCAATTCGTTTTCAGACATTTTCTTAGAATCCCAAGAGTCAATCTCTTTGTGGAAATTTTGCCAGAATTCTTTCTCTATGTATCCCTCTACAATTGGGTTGTTAGAGGTCTGCATCGCATCGTTAATTTCTTTTCCAACCTTTTCGTATTCCACTTCTCGTTTGGCACGCTTAGTGGTCTTCTTAACCTGATGAATGAACCAGTTCTTAGTTATCACTGAGAAGTATGAGAAGGCTTTAGAACCTCTATTTGGATCATACTTTGCTAAAATAGTGGTTAGCCATACTTTGCAATCATTTCGCAATTCATCAATGTTTGGTAATGTTGTGAATCTATAAGTAAACACAATCTTATCAACCATTTCGTTGAAAGCGGGTTGAATGAGATCCTCATATAATTCAGATCTTCTTAAGAAAGTTGTATTTGGTTGGCAATATTCAACTATTGCGTCTTCGTGAACCTGCGTAAAATACATGTTCTTCTTGGACTTGGGTCTCGGCATTTAATTTTTCCTGTGTTGGGGTTTCCGACTCATCTTCTATAAATTCTATTGGTTCCGTAATTAGAACCGCTTCTTGATAATCTTCCAAAACATCAAGAAGAGAAGCGGTGTGGAGAACTAGATCTTTGATCTGCTGATCTCCATAAAACTGCTCCAAATTGTGCACACCCTGTAGGTTTGCTCTGTATACTTCAATTATTTGCACCAGATCATTAATGTTCTCACTAATCCAAGTTAGTCTACCTAGTAGTGCTCGGACATACCAGAGACCAAAAAGGTTAAGTATTGTGGACATTATTAGACCAAGTGTGAGTGCAATGTTAATCGTCATAAGTTTGGTTCCTTGCTTCTTTATCCATAGCATCAAGAATTTGTTTGTTTTCTTTGATAGCTTCATGAACTCGTTTTTCCTCATCAGAAATCGGCTTGAGGGTTCTGGTAATCTGAGGTATTCGTGTAAGACAACTGGATGAGAAGCACAGTTCGCAGTGGTCTTGTGTTTCGCTCATGCCGTGAACAGTCTTAAATTGACTGTTGCACTTTGAGCATTCGTAAAAATAACGAGGCATTAATCCTCTTTACCTGTGAGAATTACAGGCTTTTTATCAGCTTTAACAACCGGAGGGTTTGTTACTAATAGCTCTCCGTCATCCATAAGCTGAAGTTCGAAGTTTTTAAGAACAGGGACAATGTCCGTTTGTTCCATGAGGGATTTTTGAAGCGCCATCATAATGGCTCCCATTGCTTGATCAGATAATTTCATTTTTTCTCCTTAAAATTTTTATTATAACATAGATTATCAGAATTGTCAAATCCATAGCGCTTTTTTAAAAGATAAACCAATTTTTTTAGATCAAGTTCTCTTTTGAAATTCTTAAATTTTCTTGTTGATTTGGCTTGATTGACAACAAAATCAAAATCAACCACTTTATCTAGACACACTACAGGTGTCGCATACTTATCTAAATCAAAATCTATCATTTCAGAAATAATAGGTAATAATAGACCCAAAGCTCTACCATGTGAAAAACCATAATATCCAGTTAAAGGATAAGATAAAGAATGTAAAATAGTTGTTGGGGTAATCTCAATAGCCATACCAGCTAAATTTCCAGCATAGATTAAGTCATATAGTGAGTTGCTTGATTTTAATATCTCTAATGATTCCAATATCAATGATTCACTTTCTTTATTTGTATCAACAGAATTGATACTATCGATACAATGACTCAATAAATCACACTTTGTATCATTAATTACATCTTCAGGCAAAGTATTCAAAAAAGACTCTTCAATCACCACACTACTAGCTTTCCTGGTTTTAACACTTAGCTTTTTCTTATCTTTCCAAATAACCGAATGTGAAGTGTAACATGCTCCAGAGGCTGTTGTTGGGTAGCATACTAATTCTCCTTGAGATATAATTTTTGCCATATCTATTACCGCTCCTCCACCAACAGCTATTACTCTATTTTTTGTTTTGTTCATTTTTAAATGATTATGTTGCAACTTACCACTCACTATGATATGTTTTTTTATATCAGGAAAGTACTCTCTAGTTGATTTAGAGCATATTAATAATGTTTCTTGCATTTTGTTCAAATCCTATATTCACTCTTTGTTCTTTTCCGTCACATGAAATTTTGTAAATTTCATCTACACCAACATATGACTCCTGAAGGCTGGAACACCATTGACCTCCAACTGATTCATGGCAACCATTATCTAAAACATAGACAAATAAATTACCTTTAGAATAGTCTCTAATTGTGTGTGTAGATCCTAGATGCATTAATAGACTAGCATCGCCTGTGATTACAACGATGTTCTTCTCAGTACATAAAGAAGCTCCTAAGCCTATGCTAGGTGCCAAACCCATGCTTCCTTGCATATAAAAGATATTCTTGTCATTTGGAAAGATTGTTTCCACCGCTCGAGAAATAAAACCAGTAGGAACAATATAGACTGCTTCTTTTTTGTGTGTTTTAAAAATATCTTCTATTGCTTGCTTTCTACTTAACATTGTTCTCTCCTTTATAGATATAATAATTTTTATAACCTATAAGTTTCATAATTTCATCATCTATCAGACCCATTATTTTATGTTGTTCCAATGTATGCCTGTGTCCTATTATTATAAAAGGACAGACACCACATGGGATACATAAACTAGTTATTGGATTAATTGCATTGCCTATACCAGAATTTTGCATATAGACACAAGCTTTTTTACCTGCAAGCATGGCTCCAAATGCAATTGCAATTGCTTGTCCTTCATTGACAGCAACAACATGTTGTTTTTCAGATTGATCTATTTTTTTTATTAAATTTTTTAAGGCACTGTCTGGTACCCCTGTGAAGAAATCATACTCTTCTATTATTTTGTCGTTGAAAATTTTTAATTCTTTCATGATATACCTCATATAATTTTTTGCGTAAAATTGCAACATTTTCTTTTTTAACATTTTTATCAAAGTCTATTGTTTTCTGTTTTTCATAGTCAAATCTAAAAAATTTATACTCTTTAGTCACAGCATGATAGCTTAGTTGATATAGAACATTAGCTTCCATTTCACATAACACAGAAAAAGTAGTTGTCTGTGTATTATCTATTGCTCCTCTTCCATCTTCCGAATAATAAAACTCTTTCATAAAGTTGGTACTCTTGTTGTATACTAAATTGTTAAAATAGTGGGCAAAATCAGTAATATGAGCTATTTGTCTATTATCTTCAATTTGCTTTATATTGTTTTTTATAGCAGACCAACAAATTGTAGAGTGAGGAGGTGTCATATATTTATCTATATAAGCCCAGTTTCCATGATCTCCAAAGAACCAAAACAAAGTGTCATCTTGTTCAAAATCTATAAAATTAATTATTTCCTCAAACATTTTTTTTGCATCCTTTGTTTTTGTAAAAAACTCACTATTACAATCATAAGCATCATGAAGATGATTTAATTTTATAAAATTTAATCTATTTTTCTTTTTATGTTTTAGTAGATCTTCTATCTTTTTCTTTTCATCAATAAAACTTTTATATATTATTTTGTTGACTTTTTTATTTACTGTAAAACATTCATTTTCTAAAAAATCTATATTCTTATCATCTGATAAATAATTTATTTCCCAACTATCGTCTAATGAGTTTAAAATTATTTTACTATCCCATACAGATTTTTCTTCTTCGTTTAATTTTGAATAAACACTACCATAACCTATTCCCAATTTATTTATTTTGCTTGGTAACAATCCGCTAAAGAACGAAACCAACGAAGTTGTTGTAAAACTGTTAGTAACACAAGTTCTGTAGTCTAGTGTCTTACTAGTTAAGGAGTTTTTGATATCTTCATCATATTGTAAAGCGTCAAATAAAAAACAATTAATATTCACTTAATCACTCTCCGGAATTAATTTTATTATTTCCTTTATTGGCATACAAAAAGGGTCACACTCATAAGATCTGCTGTTTTCTAAAATCATGTTCATTACTTTTAACATAGAAGGGTAAGAACTTCTCAATAAATGATTGGCATAAATAACCAAATTTACCCCCAATAAATGCAATTGTTCTTCATCTATGTGGTTATAGGTTGTTGGTACGACTATTAGAGGTGTATTAGGATCTTTTTTTCTAAATTCTTTGCAAAAGTGTTCTATTTCATCTGATTTTTTCATTTTGCTATGTATCATTATGCCATCGGCTCCGCTTTCTACATATTTTTTTGCTCTGATTAATGCGTCTTCTACACCTTTATTTAAGATTAAACTCTCTATTCTGGCTATTATCATGAAGTCTTTTGTTATAGTAGATTTTTTTCCTTCTTTTATCTTATGGCAAAATGAGCCTACATCGTCTTGTCTTTGATTGCTTGTATCTTCAAATAAAGAATTTCTTTTAATTCCCACTTTATCCTCTATTATTACAGCAGAAACTCCCAATCTTTCTAGTGTTTTTACCGAAAATCTAAAATGTTCAATTTTTCCGCCGTTGTCTAAATCTACGATCATGGGTTTGGTTGTGACATCAAATATCTCATTTATCGTTTGTGAGATCGTGGTGATGTCGATATATTGTATATCTGGTTTTCCTTTTACAGTGGAGTGGGTCAAACTACTTAACCACATTCCATCAAACTCTTTATTATTTTTACTTGCTTTTTCAACCATCAAGCCTGTTAAGCCATTATGAGCTTCTATGATTCTTGTCATTTTTTTTAAATTTAAATTTTTTCTTAACTTTGATCTTCTAATTTCTACCGTTGTTCCTTTCTTTTTTTGGACGTTATTTAATATTGTTGACGATATGTTTTTTGTATAAGGGATTTCAATCAACTGTCCGTTCCATCCCTTTAATGTATCAATAACGTTGTCCCTAGTATTTTTTTGTGTACCTTGTCTCCAATCATCACCATGAATAACATAATCTGGTTTTAATTTTACTAAGTTCTCTGTATAGTCTAGTGTATTTTGTTTTACAACAGTGTCTACGAATTTTAAGCTCTCAAGTATTTCTTTTCTTTGTTGAAATGACATAAATGGAGTTCTTTTATAATCACTTATTGCTTCATCACTTAGTAGCCCAACTATCACGTAGCCATGCTTACTAGCCTCTTTTAAAATATTGATATGTCCATTGTGCAATATATCAGCACACATCCCAGCATAAACTGTTTTTTTCATTTTTTATCTCCGTAAATATTTTCGTATTCCTTCCAGTTGGTCCTAGAAGAATCATGATGGGGCATTTTGCTTAAATCAAAATCGTAACCACCTAGTTCATGAAATTTAGGCATGTTTCCTCCACTCCACATTCCCCAAACCAATTGATCTTCTTTAAATAATCCTAATGTGACCATTTCTTTTATTGTATCTATGTCTATTCCTAATATATTAATTTTTTCAGGACATTGTCTAGACACCGCTCCTTTGTGAATCCAATATGTAGGGAAATTATTATATGTTTCATCTGCAAAGGCTAACACTTGATAATTCAAAACATTGCTATATTTTGTACCATTGATTTCAAAATCCCATGGAGATGTCGTGTTCTTTAAAATTTCAATTAAAAAATCCTTATTCCACAAAGATGGTTGTGTAGAAACTCTATAATCTGTATATCTTTCTTTACATATTAATGTTAAATTTTTTATGTTTTTTAAAACATTGTATTGCCCGTAAGTATAAGAGTCATAAGTCAAATCAAATCTTCCAATTTTTTTATCTTTTTTAAGAAGCTGGTTTACACTATTTAATAAATTCAAATTGGGCTCTTTTGTTGGAAAAAAATCCTCCAAGGTAAAAATGATCTGTTCCTCCTGTACTTGTTGTAAATATTGTAAAATATACTTAGACCAACTCTTGGCTCCACCTTTCTGTTGAATATCTATTGATACGAAATTCATTTTAGAACTAATCTCAAAATCCGGTTTCTTGAATCCTATAACATCTATTTTTGTTTGGCTTGGCCAATATTTATCAAACAAATATGAAGACATCTTTAGAGTATAAAGAGTCTCATCACATATTGGCATGATGATTTTTGGAATCTTATTTTTTACACAATATTGCATAGTTTGTTTTCTCATTTGTTTTTGGATTCTCTTCTTCTATTACCACATTAGAATAAATTTTTTTTAATTCACCTATAAACCAATCTTTTTTTTCTTCACTTCTGTGGTTTGTCAAGAAATATCCATATTGACTTTTTTTTATCACATTATCTAAATAAAACGAAGCACCTTTTTTATCCAGCTCAGAAACACACCAATTCGAAACGACTATATCATATTCCTTTTCTGGTATGCTAGTTGTGGGGTGAAAACAAGTATTTTTATACTTAAACATGTCTAGATATTTTTTAGCCAATCCTAGTGTTTGCTTTCTATCTATCAAGTCAACTTCTTTACATCCATAATCAAGAAATATTTTAGATTGCCCACCATAGCCAGATCCAATTTCACAAATTTTTTTATTTTTTATGTTAACTAATCTTGTATTTATATCATGTGTGATTGATAAAAAATAAAGAGTCCCGGGACTTATAATGCCTGTTTTTGGATAATAATAGCAAATTGGGTTTCCAAAAATATCATTTGTTTTATATTTTTTTATTTTTTCCATCATTTCTGTGTTTTTTAAAAAAGCATACCAAATATCGCTAATGTCTTTTGATCTCACATCGTTTCCAATAATTTTTGTAAAAATTGGGCTTCTTTTAAAATTCGCAAACTTACTCTCATCAAGACAGATTTTTTCACATTCTTTGAGAAATAGATCCTCCAAGCCATCTTCTTGGCACATCTCCCATTCACCTTTAAATGATTTATATGTCATATTAACTCCTTAATTTCTTCAACAGTAAATTTTTGCACTTGATCAGAGGATGGACCATTTTTAAGAATCTTTTCATGTTTGTTTTCTCCCTGTTGTAGGCCAATTGTTTTAACTATAATTTTTTTATCATTAGCATACTTCTGTATCATTGCGGACAACAAATTGCCCATCGACATAGACTTCATATGTGGACAGTAAGGCGTTGCATCTTTTGACTTTTCGATACATTCAAACAAAAGGTTGACTGCTTCGGATACAGTCCAAAAGAATCTGGTAGCTTCGGGATCTGTTATGATCACTTCTTTTCCTTCTTTTATGAGTTTTTTCCACTTACACAGAACCGACCCTGTTGAATACAATACGTTACCGTACCTGACTACTCTGTATTGAGTTGTGGTGTTCACTTTTTCAAATTGCTTAAACAATTCTTCAACCAAGTATTTTGTTGCGCCGTACACTCCATTAATTTGTGCAGCCTTGTCAGTGCTCGTTGTAATTAAAACATTTGGGAGAGTTGTTAGTGAGCATTCCAAGATATTTAACGAACCTATTAGATTTGTTTTAATACATTCTCTAGAATATTTTTCTGCTAATCCAACATGCTTAAACGCCGCTAAGTGAAAAATATAGCTTTTATCTTTCATCGCTTGATAAACTTCAAACTTATCTGAAATATCGCCTGTTACAATATCAATTTCTGGGAAGGACTGTTTTAATTCAATTAATTTTCCCTCATCTCTAGCAAACAGGGTTATATTTTTATTTTGCTTATATAATATCCGGAGTAACTCTTTTCCTAAAAACCCAGTTCCTCCAAATATTAATATTTTTTCATCACTATTTAAAAAGTTTTTCATATTTGGCAGACCTCCTAAGCTTTTTTTCAACCTCTAGTTGAAGTTTGTTATTTTTTTTATGATCATTTAAAACATTTGTATCATTCCAAACATAAAGTAATTCATTTATATACAAACTATTATTACCAGCCATCTCTAACATTGGAAACATAATAGCTAGATCTCCTGTAATAGAGTAAAAATTTCCTTGTTCGTTAATTAAACTATGTTGTTTTATGCTTTTAAACAAAAATGACTTGAACGTTCTAAGGTGTGAAGTGCTCCATTTGTACTCTCTAAAAGAATTTGAATCAATAATATGTTGAGGTGTTTTAGAGCTAAATTTTCCTCTTGTTTTGGTGGATAAATTAATATAGCTTCCATATGTAAGCCAACAGCCAAACTTATTATAGCGTTCATTTAGAATAGAAAATACGCTCTTTCCGTAAAAGAAATCATCACCATCTAAAATAACAATAATATCGTTGTCTGATGTTTTATTGTGTACAGTATCATAAATGTTTTTTAAAGAGTATTTTTTTTCAACATTGCTAATTAAATTTATTTTTGAATGATTTCTAATCAAGTTGCTTAAAACATGATTAGAGTTATCTGTGCTCATATCGTCGATAAAATACGCTTCATAATTATCATAATCTTGTATAGCCACAGAATTAAAAGTTTTTTTGATAGTTTTAGAAACATTATAAAATGGGATTATCACAACAAATTTATTTTGCATTAATTACCTCCATAAGATTATTCACTATTTCTTGTCTTTTGTTGAGCATGTGGTCAATCAACTCTTCGCCTTTTAGCTGAAACCAATCTTCATAAGAGGCGCCAACTCTCTTATTTGTGGTAACACTTATGTTCATCATTCTTGCTTCAACTACAACTCTAGACAGGGTTTCGGGTGTTTTTGGTAAAAATATAAATTTTTCATTATTAGACAGCAAACTTAAAAACTCCTCATAATTTTTTGATGAGATTAATTCATACTTGTAGTCTTTTTTATCACAATAAAAACAAGTCTCTTTTGTGTTCTTGTGACTGATGGGAGAGTTCATGATAGAAAAGCAATCTTTTTTTTGCTTTTTGCTTAACGTTTTCATCATTCTTAGTGAATCTAGAGACCATAAATTACCTGATACATTGTGTAGGTTGTCAAGATTTAAATTTTTCTTTATTATTGACTCATGAAAAGTGCTTTGGCAAAGCACTGCCTTGGCATTTTTATAGAATTTATGGTTGATAATCATGTTATGGGGTGCCTTGTAGTTTTTAAATTTTGCTGGGTTTCTGTTTTTTAAATACTTGTGATCATGTTCGTATATAATGTAATCACAAGTGTTTTGAATCTTATCTAAAACCCTGCTGTTTAGCATAACAAAATTTGATATTATATAAAAACATGCTGTATCAGTATGGTCTTCTAATATTTGAAAAGTTCTAAGCCTTTGAACATTGAGTCCTCTGTTTGCTAATTCTAAACAAAGTTCGTAATCATTCAACTCTCCTCCGCCAACTACATCTGATAATAGGGTGTCAGAAAGATACACGACATTAGTCATTTTCCACCATGGTGCTCTCCAATTCCTCAAGCCAAGAATCAATAGTTATCACGTCACCATAAATTGATGTCACAAACCCTTCAAACAACTTATTGTCATCAAACTTATCAACAAGAAGAGCCTGTAATTCTCCAGCAGTCTCCTGACATCCGTCCAAGTTCTTCAAAGTCTTTCTAAGAGTCATCTTGTAGCTTCCTTGATCAGCAAATGCCCACATCGAATCAGGTTCGATAACACCTTTCCACACAGCCTGTTTCTGTACTGGTTGCAGTGTATAGTCAACCGATTGGAAGTAATCCTTCCCTTCATGGTGAAGAAAGTCCAATTGACCAGACCAGCCAGTTGCAATAATCGGCAAACCCTCTCTCGCAGCTTCAAACAAAGGAAGGCCAAAACCCTCGCCATGTGAAATATTGACAAGTGCTTTGACCTTCGGGTGTCCATACAACCAAGTCATTTGACCTGCTGATAGGTCTCCATGGAGGAGATGTACTTTACATTTTCTATCTGGATATTTAGATAGGAGTGTTTGAAGATGTCCCTCTACCATCGTAAAATCCATAATACAATTACTTTTAAAGTTGGTCTTAACGACTAAGCCAACCTCTTTATCAACAAACTCTTCAACCCACCATGTTAGTGCATTTTCAAAGTTCTTTCGTGGACCCAGCTGAGATACCATGAGAAAGTTGTTTTCAAATTCTAAATCAAAACTTTCAATCTCTTCCGGTTCGGATCGTACGGTGCTTTCCCACACAACCTCCAATGGAGTCTCACATCGGTATGGAACTACCTCGCCAGTCTGTTGGTTTGTTGCATCGGCAACCGTATCAATAATAGATGTTCTTGCATGATTTGACACCACAAGTACCTTATCCATTTCGTTACATTTTAATAGCCACTGTGGGGAGCATTTTGTTGTTTCAATGCCTGCTGTGTATCCTATGTTTACAGGACAAATCTTTTCAAATTCATTTGGAATTGTAACTTGCAAACTAATGTCTGGTTGTAGTAATCCTTGCTGTAACTGAACCTGAGTTTCTGTTATTCGTTCATCGAGCCATTCTCTAAATTCACTTTGTTCCCAAATCCAACCGGTTTTGCCCCAGTTGATTGGCTGAACATAAATGTCAAAGAGGTCTTCTCGGCTTCTTAGTGCGCGAAGAGCAAACCTTGCTTGTTCTCCGTATCCGGATTGTGATAATACCGGCCCTCTTACGTAAATTTTCTTTTTCATGCGATCTCCTTAAATCTAATGCCGTTGTAACCATTTCTTGTTTCCCAAGATCCTGATTCTAGAACCTCATCAACAAGATCTACCCAATATCTTTGAAAATTAACAAAATTGTAATTGTCAAGTACATGTTGGCGACCTTTGGCACCTATTTCTCTGCGGTTTTCATTACCCATTGAGTATAGCTTCGTTAAGGCAGAGTGGAACTGTGCTTTTGAAATTCTATCTTCATAAATGTAAGGAACCTGTTGAGATCCAATAATAGACTTAGAAGAGGGTTGGATACCAACGCCGTACCACTCAGTACCGTCTGTGACTTGCTCTTGAAGCCCACCTGTCATAGTGGCGATAATGGGCGTGCCGCAGGAAAGCGATTCAAGAGTTGCTAAGCCAAAACCTTCAGCATCAGATATGTTAATGGTACAATCTACCATATTATATAAGGCCGCGAGCTGTTCGGGAGGTAGCTTCTGAGTGGAGAGGAGGATCTGACGTTGTTCCAACCCAAGGTGGTTTATGATGTGTTCCAGATCCTGACCGTGTGGATCTTTCGGTTCGGTATGCATAATAAGTTGTGCTTTATCATGCAAATCCTTTTTATCAAGCCACTCTTTAAACCACCAAATGAGTGTGCCTGATTGCTTGCGGCGAGCATTGCGATTATTCCAAAAGAAAATGACCTTGTCACGGTCTTCTTCCGGAAGAGTATCCTCGCGTATTTTTGCTACCTCGGAAGGCAACAATGGCTTGAACACATCGGGATTAACTGCATGCGGAATATAAGTGCATGCAACTTCCGGTGCTACTGTTCTAACGATATCATCAGTAACTTTAGAGATAGTGACAACATGGTCGTTAGACAAATAATAGTTCCGGTTGAAATGAGGATAAGGATAGTTGTCCCACACATGGTAATATACCATCGGGCAAATTGGCCTAATTTCATTTTCAATCTCCCATAGCCATCCCCAGAATCGGGGATCGGTCATAAACCAAATCATGTCTGGTTTTTCAGTTCGGATTACGGAACGTATCATTTCTGCTGTTCCATAACCGTCAACAGGAATAATTCTCCAGTCTTCGCCATAAGGCTCAACTTGGATTGGATTATAATCCTGATGTTTCATTGCTCCGCCAAAGCTCAAAACAGAATACCGCCCAGTGTTGAGAAGAGCCTCACAAATGTACTTTGTTTGGGTTCCAACACCAGACGGTGATAGAGGATGGTCGGAAAGTGTTAAAATCTTTTTCTTTGACAAGTAAACCTCGCTTGTTGTTATTTATCTATAATATAACATACTAAATTAAGGTTGTCAAGAAAAAAGTTAAACTTTTTTATTTTTTTATCTTGGGCAATGTTTTGTGTTCTTAAATTCGCAATACGTACAAGAACCTCTGTTCTTTATTTTTAAACCACTTGTGATAGTTTTTATACCTCTTATTAAAAGATCTGTTGCATTTGCAGTTTTCTTTGGACCAGAAGTGACCCTGAAGATTTCAACTTGATCTTTCTTAGCTGTTCTCTTAAGAAGAGCAAAGTGAGTTTCAACATCTTTGGGGTCAATGTTGTGCTTTTGACAAAAGAATTTCTTATATAAGGTCAACTGATAGGTTACGAGTTTTTCAGAGCGCTTTCTTGCATCCCAGCCCCATGAACAAGTCTTCCAATCAATGATGTGGTACTTTCCATCCATGGTTTTTAAAACCAAGTCAATGTATCCTTTGAATTTGTAATCGGTCTCAAAGTCTTGTATATCTTCATACAACATCTCTTCAACTGAGAAAACATCGTAGTCCTCAAAGTATTTTATAACCTCTGGGATTATCTTTGGTGTGATGCCTTTTGCTTGTGACAACATATCATTTGTAAGCTTTTCATTTACTTCAACCTCTTTCACAAGAAGTTTCATGATTTCTTGCTCAAAGGCTGTTTCAAAGTATTCATCAAATTCATCATCTTCAATGCTCTCTACAATTGCGTTTTCACACAAAGAGTGCAGAGCGCTTCCAAAGGCAGTGAATTCATTACCAAGAAATTTCTTTACCTTGTTTATGTAAACAAGATTGTGTTTCCATGGGCACTCGGCCCATGTTTTAAGTTCAGAAAAAGATATATGCATTAGTCCTCCAAGTCAGCAAGTTCTTGTAGCTTAGAATATAACACACTATTGTTTTTTGTCAAGCTCTTTTTCTCTCCTATATAAAATTCTTCAAACCCACGAGCAAAATATTCTCTTATGGATGTAGCTGAATAGGGTGATGGAAAAATACCAACAACATAATTCCATAGTGCTGTATATCCCAATTCCTTATAAAGATAATCGTCTACTTCTTGATCAAATCCCAAGGAGAAACGAAACTGTGCTGGTGGTGAAGGTTGTTTACTGGATGCTAAGACATTGATCAATTGGTGCTTTTTTAATAAAAACTCTCTTTCCAAAAGCTCATCTCCATAGATAATTTCGGAATAAGTATTTTCAACAGCATGAGCAAGCTCATGTACAATGTCATCAATCATATCCATTTCATCTTGTTGGTCATTAGTTACATAAATGGCACCATCTTCATAGAGGGCATTTACTTCTTTATTTATAAGCATGTCAAACTGTCCGATGTAGATTATATCAATGCCAGACAGTAGAAAGTGTGGAATTCTTGTTGTGATATATTTCACAACAAAACCAACGTCAATCTGTTTAGGTAGACTGTCTTTAATTATAATATCTATGCCATACAACTTATAATGATCCTTTAAAGCTTTTGATTCATTAATGGAATTTGAAACCCATTTCATATCAACTCCTATGTTATACTTCTAATATAACATGTAATCGTGAGATTGTCAAGGGTAATTATAAACTGCTTGGCCTTTTAGAGTATCTTAGATGCCAAGGTCGCGATTCTTGACCTTTCACCTTTCATAAACGTAACATGACCTGCCAAATCGTGCTCTTTAAATTTCTCAACGGCGTATGTTAAACCGTTGGAAGTCTCATCTGTATAAACATTATCTATCTGTTCTATATCACCGGTTAGGACAACTTTGGTGTTTTCGCCAATTCTGGTAATGATTGTCTTTACTTCATGTGCTGTTAGATTCTGTGCTTCGTCAATGACCATAAAAGCATTATTAATTGATCGACCACGGATGTAGGTTAATGCTTCAATTTCAATCTTACCTTGCTCTATGAACTCTTCAAACATAATCTTGTCTTGGCCCATGATCATTTCCATGTTGTCCTTAATTGGCATCAACCATGGCATCATCTTCTCTTTAAGATCTCCCGGCAGGAATCCTATGTCTTTTCCCATTGGTTGAACAGGTCTTGACACAACAAGTTTTTTGTATTTATTATTATGCATGCCAAGTGTTTGCTCCATTCCAGCAGCAATAGCCATGAGGGTTTTTCCAGAGCCTGCTCTTCCAATCAAAGAGACGAGCGGTATATCATCGTCAAACAGCAGATCAAAAGAGAAGCCTTGTTCCTTGTTTCTTGGTAAAACTCCCCAAGATGTCTCATGTTTTCGGTCTCTAATCTTCTCTAAGGGGTTTACCCTATCTATGTACCTTGCAAGTGCAGTTTTCTTCGGATTAGAGGAAGAAATCAGCATAATAAATTGATTTGCATACAACTTTATCTTTTTAGATTTTAAAAGGTCTTCATCTAGACGAATTTCTTCCCCAGCATAAAATTGTTCAACAAGCTCATCATCAACAACAACCTCTTGGTATCCTGTGTAAATCTTGTCTGTACTTTCAACTGCCTGAGAGGTCTTATATTCTTCTGCTTGGATACCAACAGCGTCGGCAATAACTCGCATGTTTATGTCACGAGATACAACAATCGTCTTACGATTGGCATGTGCCTCTTTGACAAACAGTGCAGTGGCTAAAATCTGATGGTCTGGTACTTTCATTGAAAGACCATCAGGCAAGGTCGCCTTTCCCTCTTCTACCTTGAATATACCTTTGCCCTTACCTAGGCGAACACCTTTGGCAAGAGAACCTTTAGCACGCAGCTCGTCCAAAGTCTTGATGATTTGACGAGCATGAAAACCGACAGAGTCCTGTCGTTTCTTGTGCTTATCAATCTCCTCAAGAACCTTATACGCTATGAACAAGTCGGCATTACCAAATTTGTTAATACAACCTGAGTCAGATAGAAAGACCGACGTGTCGATCACATAATTTTTTTTAGCCATTTAACATCCTTTCAATGATTGGTTTGAGTTTTTTAGTTAATTGTTCTGATATTCTATCTGGACTAGAGGGGTGGTGAAGCTTAATCTCATCATCCTCGTCATCCTCGTAAGAAAAATCAAGATCATAATCTTCTGTACTTACTTCTACTGTTGGGACTTCTTCAAAGTCATATTCAGTTCCTTCACCAGTATCACTAAGAGAGCCTATAGTTGAAGCCTTCTCTGCTATGTCTGAAACACCAAAAACATTCATAAGGTAGCTTTTAATGTTTTGCATCTTTTCTTGAATAGAGCGAGCAAGAGGTTCTGTTATCTTTTCATTAGTTCTGGAGTAGCGATTGATCTGAGCGATCAAGCCATGAAGACCTCTAACTACTTGAATGAAGTTTTCTATTATTTCATCAAACCCATACTCGTTATTGAATGGGCTGATTGAGGGAAAGAATCCTTGAATCTTTGTCAATTGATTGTAAATTGCTTCCGCTTGATCCTTTACAGATATGCCGGTCTCTGTTTCTTCTGATATTGTTTCTTCTGCTCTTTTTTCACCAGAGATAGTATTGAATAGAATAGCTTTTAGCCTATCTCCCTCGGCGGATACCGCCTCGTGTACCTCTTGAACCAAATCAATTATTTCATCTGTTGACATCTCTGTTTTTTCTTCATTAAGGGATTCTTCCACTGAACTAGTATACTCATACTCAATAGGTTTCTCTTCACCAGATAGCAAAGCTTGGTTAAACATCTCATCTAATGAGTTTATGTCTTTAATGACAATCTTGAGAAACTTCATAAGAAACTTCTTTGGATCTCCTTCGCCATACTTTAAGTAAAGCTTGTTTGATCCTAAAGTTCCGGTTTGAGCAGATTCTTTGAATGCTTGAAGCACCTCTTCAATCTTGTCCATATGCTTAATCAGAATGTTAGAAGTGTTAACTATGTCACGATTAAGCTTGCTTCCCTCTTCTTCCTCAAGAGTTCTAGTAAGTGCTTTAGCTTCTTCAGGCTCAAGCTTTCCAGCTAGCTTCTTGATGATGTTGAAGTAAGGCTCAAGCACTGCTGCTTGTTCTCTTAGTGTCCTTACATTAAGAAACTTTCTTTGAAAATCTTCTAATGCATTGGAATAGTTGTTTGCAGTTTCTTCATCTATTTCCACTGTTGCTATTATGGGCTCAGCTGTTGGTTCCTCTGATGGCTCTTCAATAGGCTCTGTGGCCGCTTCTTCCTCTGAGGGTGACAATCTGCTTGTTATGATACCCATCAATACATTATATTGATCCTCTGATAGATCGTCCTCTGCTGAGGTCCAATTATTCATGTCGTCAAGCGTAATATCAGCAAAAGTCTTAAGATCCTCAATTTCAAGCTTTTGAAAAAACAACGTCAGCTTCTCTAGGTAGCTATCTTCAACTTCTTTCAAAATAAGTCTCACGATCTCTCTTGACGAAGCAAGCTTTGTTTCCAAAAGCTTTTGGATTATAGGATGCTTGATTGCACCGATTGCTAATTCTTTCTTATTCATTTAGATCTACTCCTAGCTTATCAAGAGCCATAGATAATTCCGTTTTGGCGTTTCCGTCCTTAGCAACTTTCAAAGCAGCTGTGAGCAGCTGGTTTAGAAGAACTATTTCTGCATTGTCTAAACCGGTTATTCTTGGAAACAAAGTATATAATTCTTTGAACTTTTTAGCCATTTCGGTTTTGGTTTCCACAGATGCCTCGGCATCAAGCTCTTCCTTTATGATTTGCTTGATCCTTTCTTTTGTTATCTTCATTCTATAACTCCTTTTCACTATAAATAGCCGAAGAGACTGGTTTGGTCTAATGAAATGTATCGTTTGGATCAAATTTAGTCATATTAAAAAGGTATTGATAGAGCTGCTTCATTTCAGGATTCTGAGAGACTTGGTGCCCTGTTATGACAAGCATTTGAAGTTCTTGGACTGAAAGTCCGCCTTCCGCTAGTCTTCTTGCTAATTCAAAAACCTGTGCGAACATGACTTTTGTCTCTTCATCGCAAGTTTGAAGCTTTGTTGCCAAAGCCATTAGATTATCTGATATATTGTCCATTTTAACTCCTTATAAAAAATTGAACCATGATAAAGGAAACTTTATTGATCTGTAGTAATCGCGAATTGTTATCTTTGGAGGTTTTGGCTCACAAGACAATTTCATATTCGCTTCAGCTGGTGATCTGTTTCCTTTTTTGTTATTGCATTTCTTGCATGCAATAACGATGTTCCACCAGCTAGAATCTCCGCCCTTAGACTTTGGAATAACATGATCCATAGTAAGGGCGGAGAATTTAAATGATTGATCGCAATATTGACAAGTGTAATTATATACCCACGCAGCATTTCTTCGGTTGCACGTTATCGATAATTTACGGTCACTTATGTAAGATTTTAGCACAATTACCGAAGGAAATTGAACTGTTTTTGAGGATTGGTGTGTATGGTGCTCAACCACATTTGCACGGCCAGAATAAGCCAAATTGAAGCCTTTATAGGCATCAACTATCTCTATGGGCCTCCAAGAGGCGTCGAGTTTCAGGGTGTACAATTTGTCTTCCACATAGTATCTAGTTTTTTACAATCAGTTTCGCAGCCGCAGAGTCTACTGGTGCTCTTGCACTGAAGTTTTCTAAAAGTGAAAAGTTTTCCATAAAAGACTTAAATTCATTGAATGCGCGCTTGTAATCAGGAATCATTTCAATTTCAGTCTTTCCATCGTGAGAGTGAATTGCTCTAACTTCTCCAATATTATCATAAATAGTAACAGAAGGGTGCTCAGACAGCCAAGTCAAAGCAACCTTACCATTGTCAAAAATAAAGCCCTGAGCGACTCGTCCAGTGCCAGAGACACCGGATTCATCCTCAAGGCGATTTAAATAAAACATTTTCATTTTAACAGTTCCTATAGAAAGTCGAAACTGGGAATTTCCTTTTTTGGAGGAGGTTCTTCGGTTTCTTGTTTTTCTTTTGACCTTTTTCGTTCCAACCATACAAACTCCATAACTTTCATAAATGGCTCATAATAGTTCTTTTTTGAAAGAGGTAAGAAATAAATAGAATCTGATGTCACATCGACACACAAAAGAGGTTCAAAAGTTTTAGTCTCAACAAAAATTGTTCCAGTTTCATTATCATAATAAGCCAGATAATATGGACTTTCACTTACATGTTGTATTATGTTTGCTTCATATTCTTTTTGCTTATCCAAAGACATCTTGCCTAAAAACAGCCCATTCTTAAGAATTTTTGCTATTTTAACGATCATCTCTTCAGAGCTGATCGGTTCGTTTTCTTTAATTTCTTTGCTCATCTTGTACGCCTCCTTTAAAATAACTATGACTCTTCTTACAATTAAAGAAAAATTTTTATTTTGTATTGCGAAACGCATAAACAACTCCCCTAAAGGCTCGTCGATGGATGAAAAGAGACACGCCCGAGCCATCTTCTTCTATTTTTAGAATGTCTTTTCGGCATCGTGCTGCAATTTTAGAAATGTTATGATTACAGCCCCATACTGTGACGAATTTTTCTTTTTTATCCATGTTGTTGTCTATTAGAATACACTCGGCTTCCTCATCTCCGCCCTTACCTTTGTACTCTGTGATTATTCTGTTAATCTGTTGTTCTGTTGTTTCTGACATAAATCCTCCTGTTGTCATAATAAAATTATAACACGAATAGGATTATTTGTCAAGCTCAAGATCATACTTTTTTAAAAGAGATTTTAATTCTCTCTGGTTTATACCTAGAAATGATGCCATGTCAGAATAGGAGCGACAAGCGGAGAGAGCATAGACTAACACCGCTTCTTTTATCATACTATTGAGAGAAGACCAGATAGGAAAATTATATAATCTATTGTTAATAAAGCGAGAAGACAACTCTAGTTTAATAGAAATGACTTCTTCCAAAGTTAAAGAAGATAACATGACTTCAAACTCGTCAGTTATCTTCTTTTCTTTTTTTAATTTATTGATAAAAGAATAATCAGAGTTTTTGCCCTTATATTCTTGATTTTTTCTCTGCCACATTAAACACCTTCTGGTGAACCAATTTCTGGTTTCTTTAATCTTGGGTCAATTTCTTCAGCAAAAGAACTTAAGAGAAGATCTAAATTGTATAAACACCAATCTTTGAACATCTTTTTATCAAGGTCATCAGCGAGATCTAGGTAGGCATCAGAGAAGTAAGACTGAGTTAGTCGAAAAGCATCAAATGCTTGATTACGACCTGTTATCTCTCCTTCTAAACCAGCGGCAAATTCTGTTCTTTCTGATTCTTGGTCTTTCTTCTTTTGAAAATCTTTTTCAACTTGAGATTTTGGCTTTTCTGCTTCTACGTCCGCAGTTACAATGTCCATGTCATCATCTATCTCAACATTTACTGCTTCTAAGAGACTGTCTATTTCTTTCTCTATTGCGTCCAAAGAGCCTTGATCAGGAGCAGAGAGTTCTGCTGGTTCTGAGGTTTCTGGTTCTGCTATGTCTGTTGGAGTTTCGTATGTTGTTGCATTGATAGCATCAAGTTGTTCAAACAACCTAACAAATGCTGCTAGCAAATGTGCAATGAAAGACTCTCTTTGTTCAGCGGAGCTTGTGAGTTGTTGAAACTGACTTTTAATAGTTGGTTTGGCCTTTCGAAATGCATCTCTGAGTTTGTTTATGCCGGTATTTGGATGAGGATTAGCAGTTTCTTTTGCTTCTTTAATATACCTTCTTATAACACTTCGAAGTTGTTGCTCCTTAAGTTGTTCTGATTCTTTTATTGATCTGATCTTGTTGCGAATGTATTGCCGAAGAAGCGCTTCTGTTTGTTCTTCTTCCTTTGGTGCTCCAGCAGCAACCTGCACGGCGCCAGATCCCATTGAAGACATCTCTACCAACTGTTCAATTGAAGTTATTTCAATAATTTTTTTCATTATTTTTCACTCTCAAAATTACCTTGCTCCTTGAGCTTTAACGCTGTTCTAAGCTGCTCAATTGTAAGCTTGTCCAACATATCCTCTAGAAGATCTGCTAGTGCTTGTTCTTCAGGGTTGTCTGCTGGGAGTTCTCCTTCTTCATAAACCATTGCAGCAGGCTCAGCGGCGTGCATGTCACAAGGAGCCATGTGTTGTTCTGCTGGTTCTTCGCAGCCACATTCTTCTATAACTTCTTCTTCAAGTTTAGCATCTTCGGCAGCATCCTTCATTGATTCTTCCTTATCACCATCTTTATCTAGATCTAGATAATCAGGCTTAGTGCTTTCATTAAGCTTGCCTAGGTTCATTCCAAAACCCCAACGCTCGTTAAGAAGGGTGTTTAATTCTTTGTTTTTCCAATTTTTTGTTGACATTTTGTAAATTCTCCTTTCATAAAAAATATCTAAGTTCTGAGACTTGTATTGATCTTCCCAATCTCTAAAACACATATTACCTTCTAAATAGGCTTCTTCTTCCATTTTTCGCAGATGGGGATTATTCTGTGCATATCCAACACCTGTTTCATAAGACTGATCAAACATTCCTCGCTCGTTCTGTAAATGATGAATTAGTTCATGAGAAACTGATCTCATTATGTCCTTTGGGTGGCGGTTGTCTACAAAAATAGTAATTTGACCGCCATTAGGATCATAGTAACCGGTCCTTCCCAGAGTAGGATGATTGTTTGAATCAGAAACAAAAATAATCTTTGGACTATTCTTGAAAGAAAATCTCTTATTAGCAAAACCATACAGTTCCTGTATAAGAGGTTCTATTTCTGAGGTATCTTGATTTGATTTGTTGTGTACTTTACAAGTCATACTCTAATTAGTTTCCACTTTTGTTAAGCAGGACAGAACTACATAAAAAGTATCAGATGTTTTGTTCTCCAATACCTTGGCATAAAATACCGGTCTCACATTGTCCCTATAATGAACTATCTCAGTAACAATACCGTAGTATTGCGAATAGTATTCTTCACCTTCATGGCTTAATGTTCGCCAAGTAACATAATCACCGATTTGAAATTGTATATTATACGACTCTCCAAGTGACATTTTATTCCATAAGTGTCTTGGCTTGCTCTGAATACCGAATAAACTCCACCCAGTTTCCATGTAAATCTTGCTTATAGACACCTATTGTTCCATCCCTGTGTTCATGGTGTTCTCCATTCTCAGGAAGATCTTCATACCACTTCCTATTTGCGTCTATATCAGAGGCTCCAAGTGCTATATGGTCTACTTTTTTCATTAATTATCCCTTTCTATGTCATCTAAAGATGTTAAAATAAGTAGTAAAATGGTTATTATGGTGCTTTCAACACCCCAAATAGACCAAAAAATCATAAAGAAAATGTATAATACAGCGAATTTAAGCCATTTTTCCATCACTCTCCTCCTCCATCTCCTCCGGAACCGCCATCAGCAGAGTCAAAGACATCAAAATAGGGGTAGTATGCGGGAGATTTTCTTGATTTTTTCTTCTTTTTTCTCTTTTTTCGTCGTTTTTTCTTCTTTTCATCAAGATTTTCTTCATTTTTGATGACTTTTATCTTAATTGTTGATTTTTTTTTAGTTTCTTCTTCCTCAAGTACTGCAAAATCGGGTGGTGCGGCCTTACCTTTTGTCATTTTTGGTCTTGTGTGTCCCTCACCGCCTCCTGTTTCTTTATTTTTACCCAATCCTATGAGCTTTTTCTTCATATTTTTCCAATTTTTCTGTTGTGACATAAGGTATTTCTCTTCATTTGTTATTTTTCGGCCCTCGGAAGTCAATTTTTCTATAACTTGTACCAAGACTGACGTTGCTGGGCTCTTATAATTGTGTAAATCTTGGATTTCAACCCACTCAAATGCTATATTTTCTTGAAAATCTTGTACATTTAGGTCAATTGTTGGTTCTGATTCTTCTAATTTTGATAAATAAACGTGAATTTGGTTAGTTCTGTCCTTATAGGTGTTGGGAAAGTCATAATAAAACTGTTCATTTGGTAAAATTAGCCCTGTTTCTTCGGCGACTTCTCTTTCTAGGCCACCAATAAGTCCGAAAGCACCTCGTTTTATCTCTATTTCCTTAACATGACCGCCCGGCAGGTCCCATTTTTGGCCCTCATCTCCTCTTTTTAGAAGAAGGACCTTGTCATTTACATCAAAAATAACAGATTTTCCAACAATGTTTGCATCAGGGTAATAATCATAAGGGTTTTTTACTGGGATATTTGCTTTTTTACAGGCCAAAATCTCTTCCATGGAGTCATCATGGTGTAAATCAACGTTTAGTTCTTTTAATTTCTCTGTTTTTAGTCCACCATCCATGTAGAAAACACGGTTTGGCCAAAAATAACTCCTCAAACCAAGCTGTTCCAAATGATAAGGGACATCATGAGTTGGATAGAGTTCTTCTAGACTTCTAAATCTGGAAGTTACAATGAAAACCTCATCCCCAGCAGAAATATGATTCTGAATTTTACTGATTATGTGATTATTGTACTCTAGAAAGACTGGTTTTAAATTATCTTCATCTGACATGTCAATATAAGTAACGGCTATCGTATTATCAAAATCAAAACTAACTATTTTTTTATTATTTTTCACTTGCACTATCTCCAATTGTATGTTATATTATTAATACTACTGAATAATCAAACGATACACATTAAATATAACATTCTTGGAGGAATATGTCAAGCTTTTCTTTTATTAATTTTCTTTATATATATTATAATATTAATATTAAATAAATTACTGATTATTATTATTTAAATTTCTAAGTCTTTCTTCTTGGTATTTCTTTTCCATAGTTAAAAGACCTTGATCTAGCTTATCTAATGCTTTTTCTAACATTATATGTTGTTGCTGAAGCTTATCTATAACTTTATCTTGTAAAAGTCTTTCTTCTTCTTTGGCATCTTTACGAGTCTGGTAGTTAGCATACAGAAGTGAAGCAGTCCAGAGACCTAGTGGTCCATATTGTGCTAATGATTCAATTAAAATTTCCATTTGTCATTTTTCCTCCAGTTTTAATGATTTGTGGTATAAATTTATACCAAATGGTATAAAAAGTGGCATAAAATACTACCACTTCTTACAAGATTAAGATCTTGTTTCCGTTTTTAGATTTTTTATCTTTATTTTTATATTTTTTGTTTCCTTAGATTCATTTTGTGCTTTATTTATCTCTATAGCAACCAGTTGTGCTTGAGCTTTTTCTTTTGTAGGGTGGGTTCCAAGTCTTTTACCACCAGATTTTGGATAAACAACATATTTATCATCATCTTTTTTGATTATTTCTTTAACTTCTGTTCTTGGCTTGAACAAACCTAGATCAACGATAACTATATCACCGCCCAAAGGTCTAATCATAGCATTCTTATCGTGCATATCTCTAGGAGCAAGTCCTGTAAGACGTTCTACTTCATCAATAGCAGCCAAAAGAGACTTAGCTTGGTCGCTTATACCAGCCATCTCCTCCGGAGCCCCTCCTCGGTCTGCTAGACGCCTTTCTGGGCGACTATGAATTGGAATAGGAGAACCCTTTCTGATAAGATCCATGAAATTTTCTATAATAGTACCAGCAAACAACTCATACATATAATCATTTTGCTTCTTGAACCTTTCCAACATCTTTAGAAATATATAATAAGCCCAAAGATTATCAGTTAATTCTTTCTTGGTATCAAAATCAGCAACCAGCTCAATGTTCCCAGCAGGAATTATCTCATTTTCCATTTTCATTACATCTGAACGATATTGCTCTCTCGCTTCTTCGTTTGACATTTGATCATAAGGCCCTCTCCAGAGATCCGCAACCTCTTTCATTTGAGAAACTACGCTTTCAAACATCTCTCTTACTTCAGGATCAGCAGTTTTGTAGTCAATTCCTTTGAATAGCGTATCAACAAGGGCGTTTCTTCTATCATTATCATTAAAAAAAGCAAACAAGCGTCTTGAAAAGTCTTTATAGACACCTCTTGCTATCAAATCTTTCCTAGCATCCACCAAGCCTTCTGGACCAGAGAACAAATCAGAGATTTCAACATCCTCTGCACTGCCCGATGATAGGATTTCCATAACAATAAAGCCATAGCTATCTTCCTTGAAGGTTTCATAAACCTCTGGGAAGTGTTTGGCGACAAGATCACTCTGTTCACGAGCACTTTGTACTGCTGTATAGTTTTCAATTTCTTTGTCTATTGCGGCTTGTCCTTTAGGGTTATCTCCGCTCATTATTTTTATTGCTACCTCAACATCATTATCGTCATAAGCAGCAAAAACTTTGCCGTATTCACCTTCTCCTAGGGCATAGGTGACATCATATCCCTTAGCATCCAAGATCTGCAAAGCAGAAGTAGGCTTCTCAGCTTGAACAGACCCACCTTGCATCGGAGCCGTGGCATCCGCTTCTTTTAACACTTTTATCTTCATTGAAAACTCCTGCAATAAATAGTATCTACTATAGGTAATTGTAGACGACTTCTATCAGAGCCTCCTCCGGAGGAACCACAGTGAACAAAACAGTATTTGTAACCGCATCATAAGTCCAGTCGGTCCAGATTGACCCGTCAACAAAAACTTCAATATGAGAAGAGGAGACCGGAACATGATCCAATGCGATTTCCTCAAACAATTGCAATTGGTTTGATGCCTGAGCCACACCATGCGACCAATCCTCAGCACATATGTCTATGGTTGCTCCGCCAAAAAAATTTGCAACGTCCATGTACTCTTGACCCACGTCAAGGACAGGATTAAACAATCCGGGACACTCGGAAATAGAATTATCAACATTTACAATAGCCGTAACATATACAATGTTTCTTTTTACCTTCAACCAATCAATAAATTGACCAGCTTGGTTACCTTGAAGTGAATAACTCCAGTCATCTTCGTCGGAAACGAAAACAATCAAAAGCGCAGCGTCGCTACGCAACCATTGATACGCATCTTGGTTTTGGTCCATAAAATTCATAACAGATTCAAGACCTCCTTCTCTATGGCCCGAAACATTATTGTTTAGCTGTTGTTGCGCATCCATTGCGGCATCTCCCGGCAACAAAGGAAAAGAACTCATGCTTTGCGAAACAAGATAATCCGTTGAGATGATCTCCAATCTCCAGAAAATGTTTGATGGCAAAGCAGCCATCATTTGAGCTACACCA